>CEUH01015625.1_pt1 | contig 119309 bp, 95 predicted proteins | sample 356461 | NCBI WGS metagenome assembly CEUH01 (sample SAMEA2623275, study PRJEB7988) | marine metagenome | isolation source: saline water (ENVO:00002010), including
AAATAAAGAATAATAATTGTTAATACATAAGAGAATCGTTAATTTTGGACAAGTAGTTAATAAATGAATTATTTAAAAATACTTTTTATCTTTCTTTTAATATTGTTTTTTGCTATCACTAGTTGTAAAATTTTAAAGAAAAAAAAATGTGATTGCCCTGAGTGGAGCTCTCTTAGAAACGTTGAATACGAATTAAAAAGTTCATGATGAAAAAAAAAGCAGTAATTGTAAGTGGATACTTTAATCCAGTTCATAAAGGTCACCTAGAATATTTTCATAATGCTAAATCACAAGCCAATGAACTTTTCGTAATTGTAAATTCTGATCTTCAGCGTAAATTAAAAGGAAGTAAAGAATTTCAAGATGAAGAGGAAAGAATGCTTATTATAAGCAATTTTAAGATAGTTGATAAAGTTATCTTAGCTATCGATAAAGATAGAACAGTTTGCGAGACAATTCGTAAAATTTATGAAGATTTTAGCGATGATTATGAACTTTTTTTTGCGAATGGAGGTGATCAAAATAATAAGACAATTCCAGAAAGACCAATTTGTAGTGAACTTAATATTATATTAATTGATGGATTAGGAGACAAAATTCAATCTTCAAGCTGGTTATTAAAAAAATAATAAAAAGACGGAAAAGTGAAATTATTATAATAAAGTTTATCTCTCTTCAATTTTACTTTGAAAAGATAGTCATTTAATAATTTACCTCAATACAACTTTTCTTTCTGCATCTAATCTTAATAAAATAAAAAACATTATACTAAAAGATAATATTGCGGAACCCCCTTTACTAAAAAAAGGAAGTGGAATCCCTATTACGGGGGCAAGACCAATTACCATACCTAAGTTAATCATAAAATGAAAAAACAAAATACTTGTGATACAGTATCCGTATATCCTTGTAAACTTACTTCTTTGCCTTTCTGAAATCATTATCATTCTTATCATCGTAGATAAATAAAGGAATATGAAAATAAAACTTCCAACAAATCCCCATTCTTCCGCTAATACACAAAAAATAAAATCTGTATTTTGTTCTGGTACATGTTTATATTTATCATTACTTAAGGTGCCATTAAGGTACCCTTTGCCAAAACCTTCTCCTGAACCAATTGCAGAAAGTGCTTGATAAATATTATACCCTACTCCCCTTCTGTCTTCTTTAATACCAAACATTATTTGGAATCTATTACGGTGTCTATCTTTAAACAAATTATCGTAAACATAATTTACACTTAAAGAAATTGATATGCCTATAAATGCAACTATAATTAGTTGATAATACTTTTGTTTTCTAAATCTTGGTAAAACAAAATATCTAATAATTAAAAAAGAAAATATGAAGCTTAGCATTAAAATAAATCCAAAGAAAAGGTTTCCAGAAATTATCCAATCATAAATAGAAATATTCGAATCAGAGGCTTTTAAAAAAATCCCTACAGTCGCTATTAAAACAGCAAAAAGTCCAATTAAAAGAAAGTTCCCTGACAAACCTTCCCTATACAAAACAAAAACAAATCCAACAAAAACTAACATGGTTCCTGGGTCCGGTTGGAGTATGATTAAAATTGAGGGGAAAAATACAATCAAACCCGCTTTTATACGCGTTTTAAAATCTTGAAAACGTGCATTAACATTGCTTAGAAATTTAGCAAATGCTAGGCTAGTAGCTAATTTAGCAAATTCTGATGGTTGGATTGAAAATCCACCAAATTGAAACCATGAACTTACTCCTTTTACAGGATGCATAAATAGCACAACTACTAATAAAAATCCTGTAAAAATATATGTTATGTAAGATATATTCTGAATAAAACTACCCTCAATTAACAAAACAAAAAGTCCTATAACAATGGAAATTATTATCCAAATCATTTGTTTACCGTAACTAGAAGACCAATAATATTCTTGAACATCAATACCTTTAAAACTACTCGAATAAATGGTTAAGTAACCTGAAATTAATAACAATACATAAAGCATTAATAAGTACTTGTCAATATTCCTCCATATAGATAAATTTCTGTAAATCAATTGGTAAAATCACTTAATGGGTTTAAAATAACAGCTTCTTTTATTAAATCAATTTTTATTTGACTTTTTTGAGAGTTTTTTCTTTTTAAATAGTATTCCATTAATACACTTGAAATTGGAGCCGCCCACTTACTCCCCCATGTTCCATATTCAACATAGACTGCAATTGCTATCTTAGGCTTTTCCATGGGAGCAAAAGCGATAAAAACTGAATGATCATTAAAATTTTTATTTTCAACTGTTCCAGTTTTTCCGCAAACTTCAATACTATCTATTTTTGCACTTCTTCCAGTACCTTCGTTAACCACTGAATTCATTGCTAAAATAACTGGATCATAATTAGCTTTACTTACACAAGTGAAATGTTTAGTAGTATATTTCTCAGAGATTTGATTTTCACCTATTTTCTTTACAAAATGTGGAATATAATAATAACCTCTATTTGCAATTATTGCTGCTAGATTAGCCATTTGAATTGGAGAAACTCCAATTTCTCCTTCGCCAATACTATTTGAATAAATTGTACTAAATGCCCATCTTTTTTCACCATACCATTTATCATAAAACTTAACATTTGGTATAAAGCCACTTTTTTCTTCAGGGATGTCGGTTCCTAAAGGAGACCCGAAACCAAAGGTTTTTACATTTTTCTCCCATACTTGAAGTCCTTTTCTACTTTCTTCAAAATAATTATCAAAATGATTAGATAAAATCATTCTCTTGTAAACTTGAAAAAAATAAGGATTACAACTATGTTTTATTGCTTTGAAAATGTTGTCAGGTTGTTCGTGATCATGACAACCAATTATCCTTTTATCACAAACAAATGAAGTATTTGGTTTAATCACTCCTTGTTGAAGTGCAATTAGTGCTTGAACTAACTTAAAAATAGAGCCTGGTCTATATCTGTCGTTATAGATTGGTCTATTTATTAAAGGCTTAATAGAATCATTTTTCTTTAAAATTTTGTAGGCATTTGAAAAACCCTTTCCTGTTAAAAGTGAAGGTTTGTAGGATGGTGCTGAAATCATACAAAGTACTTCTCCAGTTGAGGGTTCAATAGCAACAATAGATCCAATTTTATTTTTCATTAAATCTTCGCCCAACTTTTGTAACTCTATATCAATTGAGGTATATAAATCATCTCCCGGCTTTGCAGGTTTTTTATCAATTGTTTCAACTTTATTTCCAGCATAATCTTTCAAATAATTCACATTCCCTCTCTTTCCTCTTAATTGTTTTTCATAAACCTTCTCTAGTCCCGTAATTCCAATAAAATCACTCTTTGAATAAAACTCATCTCCGTAATCAAGTGCGCTTTGAAATTGTTTTTGGCTTATTCTTCTAATATATCCTAATAGATGAGGAGCTGTTTCCATTGGGTAACCTCTGTCAGTTTTAGGCTTGACGAAAACTCCGCTGAGTTGACCTAAATAAGGGGAAATTTTAGCATGCTCTTCCTTTGTTAATGATTCAAACATTAAGGATGCTTTATAAGGAACATTATATCCACTGGAAGCCTTCTCAATTATAATTCTAAATTCTTCAATAGAGATATTAAAAAGGTTACAAATTTTAGTAGAATCACTTTTTTTTAAATCATTAGGCAGAATATAGACATCATAAACTTTTTCTGCACCAACTAATAATTTTCCATTTCTATCATAAATAAAACCTCTTGGTGGTTGTATATTTTCAATTTTAGAACTTATTTGAGCCGCTCTTTGAGCCCAATCTTTGTTAATTACTTGAATATAAAGTAATCTAAATATGAAAATTACACATATAGATAAAATAATTAGCATAATTACCCACCTCCTATTTTGAAATGGATCCATTTATTTTTTTGAAATCATTAAATATTGGAAAAAACCCAAAATTAATAAAGAGACAAATGTGTTCACTAAAGATCTCAAGAAAAGAATTGAGAAATTATTAAAAGAAAATTGTTCCAATAGGAAGAAAATTATATGGTGGAAAAATATACAAAGCCCAAAAAACATAATATATCTACCTAATCCTAATGTGAAAATATTAAGTTCTAAACCAGTTTCAAAATCATCTTTTGAAGAAATAAAAAATAAAAATCTAGATCTCCAGTAGGCCAACAAAAGTAAAACTGAAGTATTTAATCCTAAAGTATTTCTAAAAACATCAATTGTTAAACCCATTAAAAGTGCATAAATTAAAAGAACTAATACACTAGTTTCAAGCCGTTGTTTTAAAATAAAAAAAGAAAATATTAAAGGAGTAAAGTAGGTTGAATATTCACCAATATTTATAGCATCTAAAACAAATATCTGTAAAATTAAAAGACCAATAAACCAACTAATATTTTTAAATTGATTAGTCATTTAATTTTAGGTGATTGATTTCTTTATTATTTAAATTTTTTACAACAAAACCAATATTTGAATTAGAATAGTCTTCTTCTAGTTCTATAAGAACTGATAAAGTTTGTAATTCAATATTTTGATTTATTCTTACAGCCTTTCCTACTCTGATACCACTTGGGAAAATACCATCGGAACCAGTTGTGATAAAATTATCGTTTTTATTAACAGATGTATAAATTGGCAAATTTTCCACTATCGCTGTTCTGTAGTTGTTTTCAGAAGGGACCCATTTAAAATCTCCCCAAGTATTTGACTTTTGATGGATAACCTTTAAACCAAATTGAGGGTTTATCAAAGGCTTAACGCTAGAAAAATGAGCAGAAACATTATCAATTATTCCAATTACCCCTTTAGTTCCAATTAATCCCATTTTTGTGGAGATACCATTTAAACTTCCTTTGTTAATCAACAAGTTATTTTGAGAAAATTTAAATTGAGAATTAATAATTTTAGCTTTTTGAAATGAATATGATTTATAAAAAAGTGAGTCATTTACCTTTACAAATCGCTTTCCAACTGAAATAGATTGATTATGTAGCTTTTCTTTTAAAAATACATTTTCTGCAAGGAGTGATTCGTTTATCTTTCTTAAATTAAAATATGTAACTACATCATTCTTTAAACTAAATAATCCTGATGTAATAATATTACTTGAGTTGATGTAATTGCTGCTATGAAAAGAGTTTCTCCAACTAAATAGTAAAGAAATGACTATTATTTCGAGCACTAGAAATAAAAGAAAATTCTTATACTTCTGTATGAGTCGAATTATATTTCTCATTATTATGTAATTTCTACTAAGCCTTGATTAAAAACTGATATTTGTCAATATTTTTTAATGCGATACCTGTCCCTCTTGCAACTGCCCTAAGAGGGTCCTCTGCAATATGTACAGGCAGCTTGGTTTTTTGAGAAATCCTTTTATCCAACCCCCTTAACATTGATCCACCTCCTGCTAAATAAATTCCAGTTTTGTAAATATCTGCTGAAAGTTCTGGCGGAGTCATTTCTAATGCACTTAAAATAGCTTCTTCTATCTTAGAAATTGATTTATCTAAGGCATGTGAAATTTCTTTATAAGTTACATAAATTTCTTTGGGAATTCCAGTCATTAAGTCTCTTCCTCTAACAGCATAATCTTCTGGGGGTGCTTCGAGAACATCAATTGCTGCACCAACCTCAATTTTAATTTGCTCAGCCGTTCTTTCCCCAATCAAAATGTTATGTTGTCTTCTCATATATTCTTCAATATCATTGGTAAAATCATCACCTGCAACTCTAATCGATTTATCACAAACTATACCTCCAAGAGCAATTACAGCAATTTCTGAAGTACCCCCGCCAATATCAATTATCATATTACCCATAGGTTCTTCAACATCAACTCCGATACCTATAGCTGCAGCCATGGGTTCATGAATTAGGTAAACCTCCTTACCTCCAGCATGTTCAGCCGAATCTTGTACAGCTCTTTTTTCAACCTCCGTGATCCCTGAAGGAATACAAATCACCATTCTCATTGATGGTTGTATAAACCTACTGCCACCCTTCATCATTTTAATCATTCCTCTAATCATATGTTCGGCAGCTTGAAAATCAGCAATAACTCCGTCTTTAAGAGGTCTGATTGTTTTAATATTTTCATGGGTTTTCCCGTGCATTTGTTGAGCTTTTCTTCCAATTGCAATTACTCTTCCTGTGGTTCTATCCATCGCTACTATTGAAGGCTCATCAACCACAACTTTATCGTTATTAATAACAAGGGTATTTGCAGTTCCTAAATCAATTGCAATTTCTTGTGTGAAAACATTGAATAATCCCATAATTTTATTTTAATGTTTAAAATGTCTAATTCCAGTGAATACCATCGAGATATTGTTGTTGTTACAATAATCTATTGATAATTGATCTTTTAATGATCCCCCTGGTTGAACAACTGCATTAATACCTTCATTACCAGCTATTTCTACACAGTCAGGAAAGGGGAAGAACGCATCGGATGCCATAACAGCATCTTTTAAATCAAAACCAAAGGATTTTGCTTTAAGTATTGCTTGATTCAATGCATCTACCCTTGATGTTTGCCCTGTTCCACTTGCTAGCAATTGTTGATCTTTTACTAAAACAATTGTGTTAGACTTAGTATGCTTGACCAATTTATTTGCAAAAACTAAATCTAAAATTTGATTTTCACTTGGAAATTTATTTGTTTTTGTTTCAAAAGAAGATTGATCTTCGACCTTAGAATCCCTTTGTTGAATTAGTCGGCCATTTAAGCAAGACCTCACCAAATCACCTTCAAATGAAAACTGTTTTTGTTTTAAAATAATTCTATTTTTTTTACTTTTTAATAATTCCAATGATTCATGGTCAAATTTTGGTGCAATTATAACCTCACAAAATAATGAATTAATTAAACCTGCAGTTTGAAAATCAATTTCCTTGTTTGAAATCAGAACACCCCCAAAAGCAGAAACGGGGTCGCCAGCTAATGCTGAAGAATAAGCTTGACTAAGTGTGTTTCTAGTAGCGAAGCCACAAGCATTGTTATGCTTTAATATTGCAAAAGTTGGTGGCTCATTTTTAAAATCACTCATTAACATTATTGCAGAATCTATATCTAAAAGATTATTATACGAAATTGATTTACCGTGTAATTGATCAAAAACTTTAGACATATTTCCAGAGAACCAACCTTTTTGATGTGGATTCTCGCCGTATCTAAGCTCTGTTAAATCTCCTTTTTTATTCCCATCAGTAAAATAATTATTAATTGCAGTATCATACTTACTTGTAACAGAAAAGGCTTGGGTTGCATATTTTTTTCTTTGCTCAATTGTTGTAATAGGACCATTTTTGAAAAAATTGACTACTTCTTTGTATTGACCTTTATTAGAAACTACAAGTACGTCGTTGTAATTTTTTGCAGCAGCTCTAATAAGTGATATCCCACCAATATCAATTTTTTCAATAATATCTTGATGATTTGATCCAGAAATTACTGTATCTTGGAAAGGGTATAAATCAACCACTACCAAATCGATATTAGGAATTTCAAATTCTTTCAATTGATTTAAATCTTCTTGGTCATCGCTTCTGTTGAGAATTCCGCCAAAAACTTTGGGATGCAGAGTTTTTACTCGCCCTCCAAGAATGGAAGGATAACTGGTAAGTTCTTCAACTTTTGTAACTTTAATTCCAAGATTTTCTATGTAGGTCTGTGTACCTCCTGTCGAGTAGATATCGACATTATTGTTACTTAGTTCTTTCACCAAATCATCCAATCCGTCTTTAGAAAAAACAGATATCAAAGCACTTTTAATTTTTCGTTCTTTAACCACTTAACTAATTTTAATCTAAAAAAAGGTAATTTTAATAAGAAAATCGAATAAAATTAAAGCTATTTTACAGATGTTGATAACTATTTTGATTTTGTTTAAAAAGTAGTGCTTTTCAAAAGCATTCTAGTTACTAAACATTAATTACATCAACTTTACTTTTAGCCTTTTTAATACAATCACTTACAGAAATTCCGTTGAAATAATTCCCAATAATATGAAAAGTCTTGTTGCTTTGCTCAAAAGATTTAATAGCACTTACTAATTTGCTCTGAATAATGTGATATTGAGGGATTCCTTTGCTCCATTTATAGTGATTAATATATGTCACATCTCCATTATATCTAATTAGCTCTTTAAATTCATTTAGAACAATGTTTGTAAGATCTTCTTTATTGAGCGCACATAATTCTTTCTGTCTTTCACCACCAATCAGTATAGTATACAATTCTTTATCCGGTGGAGATACGTGATTAAATATTTGACTGCTAAAAAGAACACCAAGATAACTTTTTCTATCTGAGGGTTTTGTCAAAACTCCAAAGCCTATATTTTTTGATTTAATATTTTTTTTATGTACTCCAAAATGGAAAACATCAATTGGATTATAATTTATTTTTTTTAATAAACTAACTAGATGATCATCCCAAATGAAATCGCAAAGGATGTGAGCGGGAATAGAACTAATAATGTTCTTGCAATAAATCTTATTAGTTCCGCTTAATATTTCATAACCAGAATTATGTTTAATTATCTTATTAACACCCCAACCTAGTTTAATATTTTCTATAATTGGAAGTGAAATTTGATCAATTAACTGAAAAAGCCCATTTGGGAGACTAAAAGCTTCTTTTACACTGTTTTTTTCCTTAAAAAAGCCCCTAAAAATACTGCCATATTTTTGCTCCAAATTCCATAATAATTTTAGACTATGTTTAGCACTCATTTTTTTTGTGTCTCCAGCATAAATACCTGTTAAAAATGGTTCAATTAATTGATTATGGAATTCTTCTCCGAAACGAGATTTTGTAAATTCATAAACTGTTGTATTTTGTTTATGTCTTTTAATAAATGGTTCCGCAACTAATCTTAGCTTAGCATTTATTGACAATAATGGAGTATTGAGAAAACTTTTAATATTTGTTGGTATTTTTGTCATTTCATTTTGATGTAACACAAATCGGTTTTTGTTGCTTTTTTCCGATGGTAGAATGACTTCACCCCACAAACCAACATCTTTGACAAGTTCAATTATAGCGTCATTATTCAACAAAACCGTGTTTGGTCCGTTTTCACAAATAAAACCTTGCTCTTTTTTAGTTTGAATAATTCCCCCAATATTGTTTTGAGATTCTAAAACAATAAAGTCATTAGTCCTTTTATGCAAAAAGTGAGCAGCACTTAACCCCGAGATACCTGAACCTATAATGACTGTGTTTACTTCCAATTATTCTAACTTTTGTAGTTCATTAAATAACAAAACGTAAATAAATTTTTCAATCAAAAAATAAATTTTTACACTTAATAAAAACTAATTTTCATATGTGATTATTCAATTGTATATTCGCAAACTTTAAAAAATGTTTTCATGGCAATTATAGGTAAAATAAGAGAAAAATCGGGACTTGTAGCAACATTTGTTGGGATTGGATTACTAGCATTTATAATTCCTTTTAACGATCTAGCAAGACAATTTAGTGGTGATGGGAATTCTGGCATAGGATTTTTTAATAACTCTGAAATTGATGCAACAAAATGGAATTATAATAACCGTTATTTGATTGCACAAAACAATTTAAGATACAACAATATGAACTCAGGCGGTAATGGTAGCCTAACAAATGAAGATGAAGACCAATTAAGACTAAATACTTGGAATCAAATGATTCAAGATACTATCTACTACCTAGAATTAAACAAAATTGGCATTTCTGTTTCAGCTGAAGAACTTAATCAAGGTTTGTTAAATGGTGAGAACCCACTACCTTCCTCTTTAAAAGAACTATTTGTTAAAAATGGCGTTTATAATAAAGATTCTTTTAATATTTGGAAAACCAATCGAATTATTAATCTTCCTAATAATGCAGATTCCAAGAGAGATTTGAAAAACAATATTGAAAATCCTTTAAAAATTGAAAGAAAAATCAGAAAATATAATGCAATGGTTAAGTTTGGAGTTCTTAATACCATTCAAGAAGGCAAAAGAGCTGTAAGTGAGGACAATACTACTGCAGAAATAAAATATATATTTATTGATTACAATCAAATTCAAGACTCTTTAATTGATATTTCAAATGAATCAAGAAAAAACTTTTTCAATGAACATCGATACGAGAAAATTTGGCAAAAAAATCAAGAACTTCGAAGTTACGATTACTCAATATTAACATTTAAACCTTCTAGAATAGACGTTGAAAATTCTACAAAAAGAATGGAATCGTTAAAAGAAGATTTTCGAAATTCTAAGAATGATTCTTTATTTGTTTTAAATTATGCTGAAACACCCATCCTATTAAATTCTCCATATGGCTCAAGACCAAGTGGGAATTTTACAAACATGCCTTACAAAGGAGGTAAATTTTCCTCATTTATTGATCAAAAAATTGAAAACTCAAAAAAGGGAGAGGTGATTGGACCTTTTACAAGTGGTAATAAAATTCAATTAGTCAAAATTCATGATACGGGTAAACAAGAGCAAGCCAAAGTTAGGCATATACTAATTAATTCAAAAAATGGTGACCCTAATGAATCTAAAAACAAAGTTCTTGCAGACAGCATCCTTTATGCAATCAAAAGAGATTCAAGTAAATTTACCGACTTAGCTGAAAAATATTCTGATGATCCTGGATCAGCCTCCAACGGTGGAGTTTACACGTGGTTTCCTAAGGGACAAATGGTTCCAGAATTTGAAGACTTTAGTTTTAATAAAAGAATTGGATATTCTGGAGTAATTAAAACAACTTACGGCTTTCATGTAATCCAAGTTTTAGGTAGAAAAATTGGATCATACAAGAAAATTGCTGTTGTTGACGAAACTATTCAAGTAAGCAAGGCTACTAAAAACCAATTTTATGATTCTGTTGCATTGGCATTTTATTACAAAGTAGATTCTTTTGGTTTTAAAATTGCAGCTGAAGAAATGGGTTTTGAAATCAAATCTTCAGGCTACGTTCCATTAGTCTTCCCAAACAGAAGAACAAATGGTTTCTATGGTCCTAGAGAACTAAACAGAAATATGAATATTGCAAAATGGGCATTTAACAGCGATGTTAATGAAGTTATGGAACCTGAGTATATTTCTGACAATCAACTAGTAATCGCAGTTTTAAAAGAGAAAATTGAAGAAAATGACGACCGATTTAATAACTTAAGAACTTTGATGGAGCCTATGGTGAAAAATCATTTAAAATTCAATTACATAAAAGAAAAATATTCAACTTATTTAAGTGGAAAATTAAATATAGATACTATTAGCAAAGTACTTAATACCAACGTAAAAAATGAATTTGTTAAATATAGTGACGTAAATATTGGAAACAATAAACAAGAATTACCAGAGCCTAAAGTTATTGCCAATATTTTTAATTTAAAATCTTCAGAAATATCGCCAATTATTGAAGGTAAAAAAGGAATTTACGTGGTTCAGTTAATTGATTCCTCTAAAAATAGTGAAATAATAAAAGATATTATTCTTTCAAAAACACTACAAAAACAAAATGAAATTAGGAAACAGTTAGAACAAAATTATTATCCTTCTCTATATGATGCTTACAAAGTTAAAGACTACAGAGCAAGAAACATGATTATTAATAATTAATTCAAAAAAGCCTTCATCTTTTCTAGGCTTCTAAATTGTAATGCTTCAGCAACATGATCAAATCCAATTGGGTATGACCCTTGTAAATCTGCTATAGTTCTGGAAATCTTTTGGATTCTACTGTAACTTCTAGCAGAAATATGTAATTTATTCGAAGTCTTTTTCAACAGATCAAGCGAGTCTTTATTTAAACTACAATACAATTTAATTTCTGATGCATTTAATTCAGAATTTGTCTTGCCTTGTCTTTTTAATTGAATATCTCTAGCATTTTGAACTCTCTTTTTGATTACTTCGCTTGACTCTTCTTTGGAACTTGAATTACTAAGTTGCTCTACAGAAACTGAATCTACCTCAATTTGCAAATCTATTCTTTCTAGAAGGGGTTGACTGAGTTTTGATAAATATTGTTGAACTTTATAATAAGTATTTTTGTCGCTATACAAATTATAATAACCTCCATTTGGTGTAGGATTCATGGCTGCAACTAGCATTAAGTTTGAAGGGAAACTTACACTACCCATGGATCTCGATATAGTTATTTCTCTATTCTCTAAAGGTTGTCTTAAAACTTCTAATACCTTTCTTTTAAATTCTGGTAATTCGTCTAAAAATAAAACTCCATTATGCGCTAAAGAAATTTCTCCTGGTTTTGGTTGAGATCCACCTCCAACAAGAGCTACGTCTGAAACGGTATGATGTGGATTTCTAAATGGAGGATGATAAATTAAGCCGTTTTTATGGTTAAATTTTCCTAGATAAGAGTACACCATTGTAGTCTCTAATACTTCTTTTTCGTTCAACTCAGGAAGAATTGTAGGAATTCTTTGCGCAAGCATAGATTTACCAGATCCAGGAGGACCAATCATTAAAATGTTATGTCTTCCTGCAGCTGCAATTTCAATAGCTCTTTTAGCGAACTGCTGTCCAAAAACGTCCTTAAAGTCTAAGTCATTAGACTGAAATTTATTTTCCTGATAGCAAGAAGTTTTAGCTCTTATTTTAATGCCTTTACAAAAATGATTGATAATTTCAATAATAGTTTTTGCACCAATAATTTCAATATTATTTACTAAACTAGCTTCATTTAAATTTTCATAAGGTATTATAACCCCTTTTAAACCCATTTTTCTTGCTTTAACTACCATTGATAGTACTCCTTTTATTGGTCTTATATTCCCGTCCAATGATAATTCTCCCATTATCATGTATTTATTTAGTTCATTCGAAACAATCTGATTTGAAGCTAATAATATTCCTAACGCAATAGGCAAATCATATGCGCTCCCCTCTTTTTTTAAGTCAGCTGGAGCAAGATTTATAATAATCTCCTTAACTGGAATTTTATATCCAATATTTTTCAGGGCAGCAGCGATTCTATAATGACTTTCTTTTATTGCATTGTCGGGTAATCCTACCATAAGAAATTTTGCTCCTCTTGAAACATTAACTTCTACATCTACTTTTTGTCCTTTTAATCCAAATAAGGCGCAACCTATTATCTTCTCTATCATTTGTTTTTTTCTGCTAAGAAAAGTAAAGAAGAACTTATTTTTTTTACGTTTTTAAAAATTATCTATTACCTTTTTGAAGGCATCTAATGTGAAATCTAAATCACTGTAAGAGATAGCATCATTTAAAAAATAACTTTCATAAGCACTTGGAGGTAAGTAAACTCCATTAGCCAACATTCCGTGAAAATACTTTTTAAATAATTCATTGTCCCCCTTTTTAGCCGATTCAAAATCTTGAACAGGGGTATCTGTAAAATGTAATGATATCATTGATCCCCTACTGTTGATTTGATATTCAATATTTGTTTTAACAAGTACTTGTTCCATACCTTTTTTTAAGTACTTTGTTTTATCATCAAGAGATTTAAAAATATTTTGATTTTTATTAAGGTAATTTAATAATGCATAACCAGCAGACATTGCAATTGGATTACCACTCAGTGTTCCTGCTTGATATACAGGTCCCTCTGGGGCCAAATAATTCATAATTTCCTTTTTTCCTCCAAAAGCTCCAACTGGTAATCCACCACCAATTACTTTTCCATATGTAATCAAGTCAGCATTAATATTCAAATCTTGCTGAGCACCTCCCAAGGCCAATCTGAATCCTGTCATTACTTCATCAAAAATAAGAAGAGAGCTATGCTTTGTACATAACTTTCTTATTGTTGGAATAAAATCATCCTTTGGAAGAACACAACCCATGTTTCCAGCTACTGGCTCGATAATAACTGCAGCTATTTCGTCACCAAACTCATTAAATAATTTTTTAACCTGATCAATATTGTTGTAATTAGCTAACAATGTATCTGAAGCACTTGCTTTTGTAACACCTGGACTATTAGGTGTGCCAAATGTTGAAGCTCCGCTACCAGCTTGAATTAAAAATGGATCTGCATGACCATGATAACATCCTGAAAATTTTATAATTTTATCTCTTGAGGTAAAACCCCTAGCTAAACGTACAGCACTCATACAAGCTTCGGTACCAGAATTAACAAATCTAACTTTATCAACATTCGGTGCTAACGATACTACTAATTCTGCCATTTTTGTCTCTAGTTCAGTTGGAATACCATAAGAGGTTCCCTTGTAAACTTGATTATTTACAGCGTTAATAACATTTTCATGTGCATGTCCTATTATCATAGGTCCCCACGAAGAAATAAAATCCACATATTTATTATCATCTTCATCAAATAAATACGCTCCTTTTGCTTTTTTAATAAATATTGGATTTCCACCAACTGATTTAAAAGCTCTAACAGGTGAGTTGACCCCCCCTGGAATTACTTTTTTTGCATCTAAAAAAAGTTTTTTAGACCTGTGATTTAACAAATTAAACATTTTTATAAGTCTCTTTTTAATTCAACTATATTTGCACGATATTAATTAATTGATTCGAATATCGTGACTAATTGGGAATTTTCTTTAGACTGTGCAAAAAAACTTGATCAAAATGACAAACTAAATTCGTTTAGAAATCAATTTCATTTACCTACATTTAAAAATGATCTAATTTATTTCACTGGAAATTCGTTAGGCCTCCAACCTAAATCAGTGAAGACATACATTCAAACAGAATTAGATGATTGGGCGAAATGGGGCGTAGAAGGTCATACTCATGCAGAAAATCCTTGGATGCCATACCATGAACTTTTGACAAAAAAAATTGCTAAGATTGTTGGCGCAAAAAATTCTGAAGTAGCTGTAACTCATAGCCTGACAACAAATTTACACCTATTAATGGTTTCTTTTTACAGACCAAAAGGAAAAAGAATTAAAATTCTCTGTGAAAAAAAAGCTTTCCCAAGTGATCAATATGCTTTACAAAGCCAAGTCAAATTTCACGGATTTGATCCTAAAGATACTATTGTTGAAATAGCACCAAGAAAAGGTGAATATACCATCAATATTGAAGATATTGTTCGTAAAATTGAAGAGCTAGGTGACGAACTTTGCATGATTATGATTGGTGGAGTTAATTATTTTACTGGACAAGTTTTTGACATGGAAACAATAACAAAGGCTGGACATAAAGTAGGAGCAATTGTAGGTTTTGATCTAGCTCATGGAGTTGGGAATATTCTCTTAAACTTAAATGAATGGAATGTTGATTTTGCTGCTTGGTGTTCTTACAAATATTTAAACTCTGGTCCCGGCGGAGTTAGTGGGTACTACATTAACGAAAAACATGTTTCTAACAAGAAAATTCCAAGATTTGCTGGGTGGTGGGGTCATAATAAAGAAGATAGGTTTATGATGCCAGATCAATTCTCACCTATTCCAACAGCTGAGAGTTGGCAATTATCTAATGCACCTATTATATCTATGGCAGTTCATTTAGCTTCGTTAGAAATATTTGAAAAAGTTGGGATGAATAAACTAAGAGAAAAAAGCATCCAGTTAACAAATTATTTAGAATATGTTATTAATGAGATCAATATAGTCAAAAACAACTGCTTAGAAATTATTACTCCCAAAGATGTGAGTAAAAGAGGTTGTCAACTATCAATCGTTGCCCATGAATCAAATAAACTTTTATTTGATAAAATTTCTGATGCTGGAGTAGTTGCAGATTGGAGAGAGCCTAATGTAATTAGAGTTGCACCAGTACCATTATACAACAGCTTCGAAGATGTTTACAGATTTGGAGAAGTACTGCTAAAATCCCTTTAAAATGACTATTGAGCCACAAGTTAAAATTTCGTTACTGACATTTGGAACAATTATTATTGGGTTATTTATTTGGAGGGTGTCGACTAAAATATTTTCAACTAATAATAAATCAAAAAAAAATAAATTTGACAACTCAGAATACAGAAGAAGATGGAAAAAAAAGTAATTATAGTAGGAGCCGGACTAGTAGGTTCTCTGTGGGCAGTATACATGGCAAAAGCTGGTTACAAAGTAACCATATATGAAAGAAGGTCAGATATTAGAAAAACTGATATTTCTGCAGGTAAATCAATAAATTTAGCGCTTTCTAGTAGAGGATGGAAAGCATTAAAGAATGTTGGAGTTGAACAAGAAGTAAAAAAAATAGCAATCCCAATGTATAATAGAATCATGCATGCACTTGATGGTGAATTAACATACCAATCATATGGAAAAGAAAAAGATGCAATTTATTCGGTTTCAAGGGGACACTTAAATGCTATCATGATGGATATTGCTGAAAGCAAAGGAAAAGCTGACATCAATTATAATCACCAATGCTTAGATGCTAACTTAAAAGAAGGTAAAATAACCTTAAAAAATCTTTTAACCAACGAAATAGTTGAGGATAGTGCTGATTTAGTTTTTGCGGCTGATGGAGCATTTTCTGCTGTAAGATATAATGCAATGCAAAAAACAGATCGATTTAATTATAGTCAATTTTTTATTGAAGATGGTTATAAAGAATTATTGTTACCACCAAGTAAAGACGGCAATTATCAAATTGAAAAAAATGCTCTTCACATATGGCCTAGAGGAAGATTTATGTTAATAGCTCTGCCAAATGAAGATGGATCATTTACTTGTACATTATTTATGCCATATGATAATCATGAATATGCTTTTAATGATTTAGACTCTGATAATAAAATTGATCATTTTTTTAAAGAAGTTTTTCCTGATTTTTATAATCTAATGCCTAATGTTGTGGATAATTGGCATCAACATCCGTTATCTTCTTTATCAATTGTTAGATGTCAACCTTGGACCATAGGAAAATTTGCTTTAATGGGTGATTCGGCACATGCAACTGTTCCATTTTATGGACAAGGAATGAATGCGGGATTTGAAGATTGTTCAGTGATGTGGGATATCTACACAAAAAACAAAGACTGGGAAAAAACTTTCAAAAGTTATTCAAAACAAAGGAAGCCTGATGGAGACGCACTTCAAGATCTATCTTTAGAAAATTATTACGTGATGAGTTCAGATGTAGCTGATAAAAATTTTCTTCTTCAAAAAAAAATAGAAGCTAGAATTCAAGAAAGACATCCAGAAAAATGGATACCTCTGTATAGCCAAGTAACCTTTAGCCACATTCCTTATTCGGAAGCTTATGCAAGAGGAAAAAAACAGGACAAAATTATGAAAGAAGTACTTAAAGATCCTAATATTGAAAAAAAATGGGACTCAATGGAAATAGAAGAAAAAATTTTATCCTTAATATGAACTTAATATTAAGATATTTACCTTTAATAATTGTGCTAATTGGCTTTAATTGCTATGGACAAATGTATCAACGTAAAAAAATCCCACTAGTAGCCTTAGACGGATCATATAAAATGCAACACCTTTATTTGAGTCCTGGGTTAACTTTCATGTTACCCAACTTTCAAAATAATGAAAATGACACAATCAATGCTTTTGGTAGAGTAGCTTTAAATTTAGAAGCCGGTATCTATAAAATTTTTAAAAGTGGAGGAAATATATTTAATTATATGGATTATGGTCTTGCTTACAAAAAACTTTCAGGAACTGAAAAAAATCCAAAAAAAAATGTTTTTAAACACCATTATTTAAGTTTTAATTATAACCTAAATAATATATACCAATTAACAAATACCAAATTTATTGAATCAACAATAGGAGCTAACTTTGATTGGAAATTTACAGAGAAACAAAAAGAAAATATTAAACCTAATAACACAAAATCATTCTTATTTTCATTTCACTTGAAATTTGGTTACGGAATGAAGTTTCAAAACAGGCTATTTATTATTCCTTCAATAGAAACACCAATACTTAATTTATTGGAATGGGAGAACGGAAAATCAAATTATAGCATTTTTAATAGCCGTTACAGACCATTTATAATGCGTGTGAAAATCCTTTGGCTTAAGAGACCTAGCAAAAGAGATTGTCCACCGGTAAAATTAAATTCAGAAGATAAATCTAGATATCAAAATAATTATATGCAATAATGACTAATTCGACTAAAAAGGCAGCTAAATCATTAGCTATCCAAACTAAAATAGTTCTTCCAAATGACACTAATCCTCTTAATACCTTATTTGGAGGAAGATTGCTAGAATGGATGGACGAAATTGCAAGTATTTCAGCTCACAAACACTCGGGAAGAGTAGTTGTAACAGCATCAATTAATAACGTCTCTTTTGACCAACCTATTTTTGCTGGCGAAATTGTTTCTTTACAAGCAAAAGTTAGTAGATCATATAATTCTTCAATGGAAGTCTTTGTTGATGTTTTTGTAGAAAATCCTGACGGAAGTAAAAAAAAATGTAATGAAGCCATATATAATTTTGTTGCTATTGATCAGAACAGAAATCCAATTGGTGTTCCTTCTTTGGTCCCCGAAACACAAGAAGAAAAAAAGAGATTTGATTCAGCTTTGAGAAGAAAACAATTAAGTTTGGTGCTAGCTGGAAGATTAAACCCTGAAGACGCAAATGAACTTAAATCAGTATTATTTCCCAAGACAAAATGAAAGCAATTGATTGTAATGAGATATTTAAAAAGGTAATTGATGATTATCATATAAAAGATCATGTTGATTCAGAGATGTTCAACCCCTTCAAAAAAAATAGTTTAAAAAATTTTTTATACGAAAAATGTTGGATTGACACTGTTCAATGGCATTTAGAAGATTTAATTAGAGTACCTGAGATTGATCCTCAAATTGGATTAGGGTTGAAACAAAGAATAGATAGGTCAAATCAAAACAGGACAGATTTGGTTGAAAAAATAGATGATTATTTTTTTGACCTATTTAAAAAATCAAGTAAATACGGTTCTACTATGAACACTGAGAGCCCAGGATGGGTAATTGACAGGCTATCCATTTTATGTCTTAAAATTTTCCACATGCAAGAGCAAGTATTAAGAAAAGATGTAAATGAAGTACATACCCGAGAATGTAAAGAAAAGTTAATGGTTTTACAAATTCAACAAAATGATTTATCAACAGCTTTTGACCAATTACTTGACGACTACAATAATGGAATAAAAAAAATGAAAGTATATAGGCAAATGAAAATGTATAATGACGAAAAACTAAATCCTGAGCTATATCAAAAAAGGAAGAAATAAAAATATCTTAATTTTAAGATTTTCTGCTCTAGGAGATGTCATACTTGTAAAACCTGTTTTAGAGCTTTTATCTAAATATGAGAAGAATGTCAAGATATGGCTTATTTCTTCACAAAAACATAAAGAAATTTTTGAGTCCATTCCAAATGTAAACTTTATTGGAGTTGACTTAAAAGTTAGTCACAAAAATATTTTCAAATTATTTAATTTCATTAATTTAAAAACAAAAGAAATAGAGTTTGATTACCTATATGATTTTCATGATGTTATAAGAACAAAAATTTTAAGAATTTTACTTAAAAATAGATTTTTAGAACTTAAAGTATTTAAAAAAGAAAGGCTTTTAAAAAAGAAAATTATCAGGAAAAAAGTTCCTTTAAAAAAATTAAAGCACACAACAGAAAGATATAGAGATTGTTTAATTACTCATTTCCCAATTATTGAAAACAAACCGTTAGAAAAATCTATAACTAACATTAAATCTTCCCAAAAAAAAATTGGCATCGCCCCTTTTGCCGCACATCCGAGTAAGATATGGCCTATTAAAAATTATCATCCAATAATTACAAAATTTAAAGAGTATGAATTTATAATTTTTGCCTTTGGAAAAAAAGAAATATCAGCGGCTAATAAAATCATAGCCTCTCATGAAAATTCGAGTTTAGTACCACAAAACATGTCTATAATTGAACAAATGAATTTGATAAATGAATTCGATGTATTTATTTCAATGGATAGCGCAAACATGCATCTTGGTTGTTTGACATCAACTTCAGTGATATCAATATGGGGACCTACGCACTATTATTTAGGATTTGGACCTCTATTTAATGAAAAAAATATTGTACAAATTAGTGACAAGAAAATGAAATGTAGGCCATGTAGTATATATGGAAAAATTAGAAACAAAGATGTAGAATGTTCGAAAAAGTCAATGGAAAATATTACACCAAATATGGTCATAAAAAAAATGAAATATTGTCTTTCATTTAAAGAAATTTAACTGTCATACAAAATTAGAAGCGAATGAAAACAATGTGTAAAGTAAAAGAATAAATGGAGTTATAAATATAATATTTCCAACAAATAATAAAACTAGAGTTGAAATTAAAGCACAAATTAACAATAGGTATCTAAGTCTGTTATTACTAAAATCAAAAGATTCAAATTTAAAAGAAATAAACTTCAAGCTACTAACCATCAAGAAACTAAAAATAACTGCAATTGAAGGATAAATAATAGGATAATTTGTTAGTAAAACATTAGATTTAATTTGGTCTAAAAAAAGTATAGATAAAGAAACAATAATCAAAGCAAATGCAGGTGTTGGCAAGCCTAGAAAGTGAGATGTTAATTTATTTGAAATATTAAATTTTGCTAATCTGATAGCACTAAAAATGGGCATGAGTCCAATGATTAAATAAAATATTAATTGAACATTGGGTTCATCTAAAGAAATATAGTTTGCAGAAATATTATATACTAATATTGCAGGCGAAATTCCAAAAGTTGTGAGATCAGCAAAAGAATCTAGTTGAGCTCCTATTTCAGATTGAACGTTAAACTTTTTGGCGAAAAAACCGTCTAAAAAATCAAAAACAGAAGCAAATACAATTAGGAATATTGCAACTTTAAAAGCTTGATTAAAAGAAAAATAAATTGAAAGCCATCCGCACAAAAGATTTAATGATGTAAGAATATTAGGAATGTGTTTTTTCATAAATTACAAACTAAATTAGTGTAAACATCGTTTGCTAAGTAGTAATCAAATAAAATTAGTAATTACTAATCTAATAATAATTAAATTTGCATAATGAAAAAATTTATTTTTTCAAGTATATTAATTACTCCATTACTTTTCTATTCTCAGGGCAATAACACCCCCAAATATAGTAATGAGTTTCTAAATATTGGTGTTGGAGCAAGGGCATTAGGAATGTCTAGCTCTGTAATAACAAGTTCAAATGATGTGTTTTCTAGTTTTTGGAATCCAGCTAATCTATGTAATATTGAGAGCGACCTTCAAATTGGACTAATGCACTCTGAATATTTTGCTGGTATTGCGAAATATGATTTTGGTAGCATTGCAAAAAATATTGACAAAAAAAGTGCATTTGCATTTTCATTTCTTCGATTTGGTGTTGATAACATACCAAATACTACAGAGCTAATTGATGCCCAAGGGAATATAAACTATGACAGAATTAGCTTTTTTAGTGCTGCAGATATGGCATTTCTGTTAAGCTATGGAAGAAATTTAAATGATCAGCTATCCGTTGGGGGTTCAGCAAAAATAATTAACAGAAAAGCTGGAGATTTTGCGACAGCATGGGGATTTGGTATCGACCTTTCTACAACCTTTAAAAAAAACAATTGGATATTTGCTTTAGTTGCTAAAGACATCACAACCACTTTTAATATTTGGAACTATCATTTAACAGAGTCAATGATAGAAACATTTTACTTAACAGGAAATGAGTTACCGCAAAACGGAACTGAAATTACAATGCCTAGAGTTATTCTTGGAGCAAGTAAAAAATTATTATTTAAAAAAGATTTTAGTTTTTTAATTGAAGTCAACACAGACATTACTACAGACGGCAGAAGAAATGTGTTAATCGTCGGCAACCCTTTCTCTATTGATCCTCACATTGGAGTTGAGCTAAATATTAAAAATCTAGTATTTTTGAGATCTGGAATTGGCAATATTCAAAAATCTCCGGATCTCACAGGAAAAATGATTTACACAATACAACCAAATGTTGGTATTGGCCTCCAGTTCAAAGGGGTAGAACTTGAATATGCTCTAACAGATATTGGAGACGCTTCTATTGCATTATACAGCAATGTGTTTTCTCTAAGGTTTAATTTAAACCCAAAATAATAAATAACTTGAGTATAATAAAAAAAATAATTTTTTTCAAAATACTTCTTTTGACCATTGTATGTTATGGACAAGAATATGGAAACGAATGGATTAATTATAACCAACAATATTTTCACTTTCCAATTGTAAATAACGGAGTACATCGAATTTATTTTAATACTTTAAATAATGCCTTAAATAATCAAGGAATTGATTTATCTCAAATAAATCATAGTCAATTTCAAATATTTGGTAAACAAAAAGAAGTTTCAATATTGGTTAATGACCAAAACAATAATAATTTTCTTGATCAGAACGAATACATAGAATTTTACGCTGAAAAAAACGATGGTTGGCTCGATGAATTAGTGTATGACTCTACACACCATATTCCTGATAAATATTTTAGTTTATTTAACGATACTATTCGTTACTATTTTACTTGGAATAATGGATTTAATAACAAAAGAACCTTAACAGAAACTGATGTTAATTATGAACTTTATAGTTCCGTTGAATATTGCTGGAAAAAAACATTAAAAAAATACAGCTCTAATTATGTTGTTGGAGAACAATCAAGTGGAATATCTAGTCCTAAATACAGTGTTGGAGAAGGTTGGGCTGGAAATCAACACTCCAAAAATGGCTCCTACACTGAAAACTTAAATTCTACTAACTTTTTTCCTAGCGGACCAAATGCCTATGGAAAAATTAATATTTCTAGCACTAATTCCTCCTATCAAAACCCGGAAAACCTCAATCATAATACCCAATTTTTTGTTAACGACAATCTAATTTTTGACAGCTCATACTTTGGATACAAAGTATTTAACATAGAATTTAATTTAAATAATAGTGCCCTTAGTAACACAACTTCTGTTGAACATTATATTGGTAATATTGGTCAAGGAACAGACTATCAACATATCGCATCAATGTTTCTTTGCTACCCTCACAACACTAACTTTAGTGGATACTCAGAACTGCATTTTGGCTTAAATGTAAACCAAAAAAGAAGGTTGACAATCGATAATATGATTGCAGCAACAAACAATCCAGTGATGTACATGCTAGACGATATTAATAGAAAGATTCCACTAACCATTAATGGAACACAATGGGAAGCTGTTATCCCGCCGTCTTCCTCTGACACTAATTTACTCTACTTGTTTAATCAAGACAGTGTAATAGAAATAAATTCTCTTGATAAAGTAAATCAAAATGGATTTTTCACTGATTTTAGCTCTTTACAGCTAGATAGTGCTTTTGTAATTATTACACACCCAAAACTTCTATCTTCAGCTAGAGAATATGCTAATTATAGATCTAATTTATATGATACAATTGTTGTAAATATTAATGAATTGTACCACCAATACTCCTCAGGAATATTCAAAAACCCATTATCTATCAGAAGATTTGTAAAACTATTAATGGACAAATGGCCCTCTTGGCCTTCGCATATTTTTTTGGTTGGTAAGTCTGTTAGGTTTAATGACGAAGGAAGTCCAGGTTCACGCTTTGATAGCCTATCCTACGGCTTGAACCTAGTTCCATCTTGGGGTTATCCAAGTTCAGATAATCATATTTTAGTTGGCTTAGATAATGGGGAAAGAGGTTTTCCAATACCTATCGGGAGAATTAGTGTTTCAGAAAATTATTCAGTATTAAATTATTTGAACAAAGTAATTGAATTGGAAAGTCAGCAAGGAACAAACAGCCCTTACACAATAATAAATAAGGAATGGCAAAAAAATATTATTCATTTTGCGGGAGGTAGTGATAGTAGCGAACAAGCATATATTAACAACAATTTAAACCTTTTTAAAAAAATTATTGAGGACACATTATTTGGAGGTATTGTAAATACTTTTGGCAAAGATCCTTTTAGCGCAATAATCAATCCTTTTGAATTTCAGGAAGTTCAATCTATCGTTGAAAATGGAGTTTCATTAATGACTTTTTTCGGACATGCTTCCTCAGGAGGTGGATTCAGTCAAAATATTGATGACCCCCAAAACTGGAATAACCAAGGGAAGTATCCATTAGTCATTGGTTTAGGATGCTATTCTGGTGATGTTCATAATCCTGATACATCTAGTTTTGCTGAAGAAATAATAAGACCCAGTCAGAGTGGTGCAATTGGATTCATTTCTACAATAAAACAAGGATTTATTCCTTTTATAAACTTTTACACTAAAATATTGTATGAAATGATAAGCAAAAATGGATATCATAAAACTATAGGACAACAAATGGTAATGACTATAGATTCTTTAGATAATTTTACTAACAACACTTATTGGGATCCAAAATTTGAAGGGAATTATAATGGAATGTCATTGCAGGGAGACCCAGCTGTTAAATTAAATTCACACCCTTTTGCAGAATTAGTACTTGACGAAAATAAAGTATGGACATCACCACAATCAATTAACCTTTCTGTTGATAATTTTGATTTACATATTGTGGTCAACAATCTTGGAAAAGCTATTAGTGACTCTATCTTCATGAATGTAAGACAAATATTTCCTAATGGTACTGATACTCTTTACAATAAATTAATCCCTGGTGTAATAAATAGAGATACTATTACATTTAACATTGTAAATGATCCAGAAAAAAGCATAGGGAATAACATTTTTAATATCAGTATCGATCTTCCTATTTCGTTTATAAAGGAAGTTGAAGATGAAATTAATAACAATCAAATTAATTATACAATAAACATATCTTCAAATTCAATAACCCCAGTGTGGCCTTATGATCTTAGTATTGTTGGAAACGTTCAAGACACTTTGAGAGTTTCAACTATAAACCCTTTAGAAAAAACAAATTTTTATTACTTTGAAATTGACACAACTGACTCATTCAATTCTCCGTTTTTAAAAAAACAAACTGTTACTTCCTCAGGAGGAGTAATCGAAGCCTTTCCATCAAATTGGAGAAACTTTAATTCCGGGATGAACGATACACTAGTTTTTTTAGACAGTACTGTTTATTATTGGAGATCTTGTCCAGACAGCACTGTATTAGATTGGAAATATAGATCATTTCAATACTTACCTAATAAGTGGGGATGGGGGCAAGCTCATATCGATCAATTTAAAAATAATAATTATTTAAATATTTTACTAAATGAAAATAATAGGACATTTGAATTCTATCAAACATTTAAAACTATTATTTGTAGAACATATTTACAACATGCTGCTTTGTCAGCAGAGTGGAATGGAACATCTTTTGAAGTAAATGGCATTACTGGAGACTACGGAGGTTACACTACCCCCTCTATAATGATTGGAGTTATAGATCCTAACACGCTTTCAATTTGGGGAACACCTTATATTGACAATTCTGTTTCTCCGAGTGTAATTTTGAACCCAAACCATTGCTTTGGTCAGTTTAACGGAGACCCTAGTGTTTGTGGGAATACTTCTCTAATGGGAAGAGATAGAGTCCATGATTATTTTGTGTTCAATTATAATAATCCAACTCAACTAGACTCATTAGCTTCTATGTTAGAAAATAAAATTCCTGATGAATATTATATTTTGGCATATAGTTATATTCCAAACAATTATGGTGGATGGCAGTTATACACAGATTCACTTTACACCAATTGGCCTAACTCATTATTCAATGCTTTTCAAAATTTAGGAGCAACGGGTTTTATAAATTCAAATCAACACGACGATGGTTTTATTTTCTTTTGTAAAAAAGGGGATATATCATCTGCAATCACAAAAAGATCTGAGGAAATAACTCCGGGACTTAATGCACAGTCACAGCTCCTTGAATTAGGTACAACTGTTTATAGTAATTTAGAAACAGGTGAAGTCATTTCACCAATAATTGGTCCTACATACAATTGGGAATCCCTTTATTGGAGTCAAAATGCTTTAGAGAACCCCTCAAGTGATTCTACTAGGATCAAAATATTCGGAGTTCCTTCCCCCTATGTTAATCAAGATGAACTTTTAATTGATTCTGTTTTTTCAACATATGATTCAATTTCTGATCTTCAACCTATTCTATACAAGTACAACTACATCAAATTAAAAATGGAAGCTTATGACGATTCATCACTTACACCTGCTCAAATTAATAAATGGCAAATCACCTATGATCCGCTTCCAGACATAGCTATAAATCCAAAAAAAAGTTGGTTATTTGATTTTGACTCCTCAACAATTCAGCAAGGCGATACTGGGTATTTTTCAGTTGCCTTTGAAAACGTAACTCCTTTTGATATGGACAGCTTAGTAATTAAGTACAATATTGAAAATAATAATAGTTCTTCATTTCTTGAATATCCAAAACAAGATTCTTTAAAAGCTAGACAAGTTATTATTGATACATTATCTATATCTACAAAATATCTTCAAGGAAAATATAATTTTATAGGAACTGCAAATCCTTTAAAAATCACTGGAGAACAACATCAGCCAGAACAATTTTACTTTAACAATTTTCTATTTAAACAGTTTTCCATTACAACAGACATCACTAATCCAATTTTAGATGTTACCTTTGATGGGGTTCATATACTTAACGAAGACATTGTAAGTCCTACACCAACAATTGTTATTTCTTTAGACGATGAAAATCCATTTCTAATCTTTAATGATGATACAGATACTTCAAATATTATCATTGAGATTAATCGACCAAATTCAAATGAATGGGAAAAAATATATTTCATGGATGGTCAGGGAAACCCTGTTTTAGATTGGGAATTAGTCAGTGAAAAAAATAAGATAATTGTTACATACAGACCCTCTTTTGAAGAAGACGGCATGTACGGACTTCGTGTTCAAGGACAAGACCAAAGTGGGAATATAAGTGGATCGCAACCATATAAAATATTTTTTGAAGTGATTCAAAAATCTTCAATAACAAACATATATAATTATCCCAACCCATTTTCCACTAGAACTAATTTTGTATTCACACTAACAGGACAAAAAATACCAGAAGAATTAACTATTCAAATACTTAATATTAATGGTAGATTAGTAAAACAAATACATCTACATGAAACTGAAAGAATAAAAATAGGTAATAATATTACAGACTATTACTGGGATGGAAGAGATGATTTTGGTGACCTTTTAGCAAATGGTGTATACCTTTATAGAGTAATAGCAAAAATTGATAATGCAGGTATTGAACACCGTTCAACAAATGCTGACAATGCATTTAAGAAAGGATTTGGAAAAATGTATTTAATAAGATAGCAGTTTAAAATATGTTTTTTTAATAGTGCTTCGTAAACCTATTTTTTAGTTTCAGAAATCTAAGTTCATAATAATTATAGCTTATAAAAGAAATCAGTAATGTGAAAAGCAAAATCAAAGTTGGATAAACAATAACACTTTTAAAAAGTGATGCAGTGTCTTCCTTTGTTAAATAAATGAATACAGTAATAATAATTCCGTGGAAACAATAAAGTCCGTAAGAAAGTTTTCCAAAAAAATCAAAATATTTAATTTTTGAAAGCTTAAATATTGAATTTTCACAATACGTTTGTTCCAAAATTATGAAACCATAAAAAACTGAAAACAAAAGTCTTTTTATTACAAGAAAACTGTGGTACTTCACAAGTATTGGGCATAAAATAAAGACAATAAAAATCAAAAAATAGCAAGAAACTATTTTGGTTTTAGACAAATTTTTAAGCTTTAGTAAAAGTTGGTTTTGTTTAAAGCAAAATATGGCAAGTAATGCACCAAACCCAAAATTTCCAAAACTGCTAATTGTATGAAAATTTAATCTTAATGAGTCTTCTATATATAATATTCTAAAAATAATGGAGCTTGCAATAAAAATAAATGAAATAATTATTAGGTGTTTTTTTAGCCATTTTAAAATAATAGCCCATAAAATATAAAATTGCTCCTCTAAAGAAATTGACCACATAAAGACCATAAAAAATAAAAACTCATAACCGTTTTCAATAATTTCAAAATTTAAAACGAATAATAAAAAACTCCAAATTGAAGGTAAATTAACTACTTCAGTACCAAATTTTGCAGCAAAAATTTTTACAGAAAAACCTAAAAAAATAATTAGAAAATAAAGGGGCCAGATTCTTAAAGACCTTCTTATAATGTATTTTCTTAAATCAAAAGATTTTGAAAATTTATACTCTTCAAGTGCTTTCCATGTAATTAGAAAACTAGAAAGTACAAAGAAAGAGTCCAAAGAGATAAAACCAAGATTTTTTCCATATTCAACAATTAATGAATACCACCTTACATTTAAAATATCTAAATTATTTGAAAAGAAAACGTGCCCAAAAAAAATTCCCAAAAAACCAAGAAATCTTAATGAATTTAATTCTTTAAAATATATTTGCTTATCGCTACCTTTGTCCAAATTTTTAAAATAAAAAAATCTTATTTATCTCTAACATAAAATTAAATTTTAATATATAAAATGTTTATTGATACTCATACACATTTATACCTCAAAGATTTTGATGACGATAGAGATGCAATCATAAAAGAATCAATATACTTTAAAATAGAAAAACTTTTTTTACCCAACATTGATTCAAATTCTATTGAAAATGTAATTAAATTAACAGAAAAGTATAAAAATATTTGCTATCCAATGGTTGGATTACATCCATGCTCAATAAAGCAAAATTTTGAAAGTGAACTAGAAATCTTAAAAAATTATATTGGTAAAATAAAGCCTATTGCAATTGGAGAAACTGGAATTGATTTGTACTGGGAAAAAACAAATTTAAATGAACAAATAGAAGCGTTTAAAGAACAAATCAAATGGGCGAAAGATTATAATTTGCCTATCGTAATCCATGCAAGAGATTCTTATAAAGAAATTTTTAATGTCCTAGACGAAATGAATGATGATACCCTGTTTGGTGTTTTTCACTGCTTTTCAAGCAGTTTAAGTGATGCTAAACGTATAATAGACTACGGAGGTTTTAAATTAGGGATTGGTGGAGTTGTTACTTTTAAAAATGCAGGTTTAGATAAAACCTTAGCAGAAATTCCTTTGGAAGAAATTGTCCTAGAAACTGACTCGCCCTACCTAACACCAGCTCCATACAGAGGCAAGAGAAATAAAAGCAGCTATATTTCTTTGATAGCAAAAAAAATAAGTGAAATTTACAACCTAAAAATTTCTGAAATTGAAGAAATCACCACTAAAAATGCATGTGAAATTTTTAAATTTTAAATCCTTTATAAGTACACTTTTCTTATTTATAGCTTTAAGTACCAATGCTAATGAAAATTTTCTAGCAAAAGACTTAAACAACACTGAAATTAGTTTATTAACCTGTGACCCTGGCAATGAAATATATTCTCATTTTGGACATAGTGCGTTAAGAATTAAAAACATTAATAAAAAAATTGATCTTGTAGTAAATTGGGGATTGTTTTCATTTTCTGATGGTCAATTTCAATTTGGTTATGACTTTGCAAAAGGAAGATTAAAATATAAAATGGGGTTCCAACAAATGGATGACTTTATTTATGAATATAAGAGATCTCAAAGGGGAGTTAGAGAACAAATTTTAAATCTAAATAATAAGTCTAAGAAAAACCTTTTAGAAAAAATAAATGAAAATTATAGACCTGAAAATAGAGAATATAAATACGAATTCTTTTATGACAACTGTTCGTCAAGAATTAGGGATATAATAAGTACTACACTTGATAATCAATTAAAATTAGCTAACTCCATTGATGCTAACAAATTTTCCTTTCGAGATATCATTCATCAATACTTAAAAAATGACCCTTGGCTAGGGTTAGGTATTGACTTAGTATTGGGAAAAAGAATAGATATACTAGTGGATAATAAAAATTTAATGTTTTTACCTAAATATATGGAAGAAATATTAGACAAATCGCTTATTAAAGAAAATACAACAACAACAAATTTAGTACTCAAAAAAAATAATGTAATTCTAAATAAAAGTAATCTAAAAGCCCCACCTAATATTAATATATATAGCTGGACTATCTTAATATTTACGCTGTTATTTTTAGTGCTAAAAAATAATAAAGTGTTCAATATTTGGTCGTCTTTAAATCTATGTGTAATAGGTACTCTTGGAATTCTATTAATGTTTATGTGGTTTGGAACTGATCATCAAGCAACTAAATATAATTTCAACCTACTTTGGGCTTCTCCACTACATTTAGGTTTGATTTATTATACCTACACAAACAAATGGAATATTTTTAGCTATTGGTATATTATTTTGAACATAACTTTAATTTTCATAACAATACTATTTTGGTTTACCTTAACTCAAGAATTTAATAGCTTTGTGAAACCGGTAATTATCCATTTATCTTTAATTTATTATTATTATTTAAGAAAAAACAAAAATCTTATCAATCTTAACTCAACAAAGGATTGAGATTCAGCAATATGTTTAATTTTACACAAGAAATAATTTCACTATGGAAAAATATGATGTAGTTATAATTGGATCAGGACCAGGAGGATATGTTGCAGCTATTCGATGTGCCCAGTTAGGCCTAAAAACAGCTCTGATTGAAAAATATAACACCCTCGGCGGCACGTGTCTAAATGTAGGATGTATTCCATCTAAAGCTCTTCTTGACTCAAGTGAACATTTTCAAACGGCACTTCATGATTTTGAAAAACATGGGATAGATATTCCTACACCAAAAGTTAATCTTCCCAAAATGATGGAAAGGAAAAACCAAGTAATTAAACAAACCTGTGACGGTGTTCAATTTCTAATGGATAAGAATAACATCAAAGTTTTTCATGGAACTGGCTCTTTTATAGACGAAAAAACGATTTTAATTAAAAGTGAAAATGATGAAAAAATTAAAGCTGATAAAGTAATTATTGCAACAGGCTCAAAACCAAATTACTTCCCGGGAATGGAACCAGATAAAAAACGAATCATTACTTCCACCGAAGCTTTATCTCTTAAAGAAATACCTAAACATATAATTGTTATTGGTGGTGGGGTTATTGGTTTAGAACTAGGCTCAGTATATGGAAGATTAGGATCGCAAGTCACTGTTGTTGAATTTCAAGACGGATTAATCCCCACAATGGATAAAACCCTTGGAAAAGAATTAATGAAAATCCTCAAGAAAGAAGGCTTTAAGTTTCTATTTAATCATGCTGTACAAAATGTTTCCTCAAATGGAAACAGTGTTACACTAGATATAAAAAATAAAAAAGGAGAACTTATTCAAGTTGAAGGAGATTATTGCTTAGTAGCAGTTGGAAGGAAAGCTTACACTGACAAACTAGGACTTGAAAATACAAATATTGAAACAGATAAATATGGAAGAATTATCACCAACGATAATCTTCAAACTTCTTCCTCCAATATTTATGCAATAGGTGATGTAGTTAAAGGTGCAATGCTGGCTCATAAAGCCGAAGAAGAAGGTGTTTTTGTTGCTGAGCTTATAGCAAATCAAAAACCTCACCTAAATTACAATTTAATACCTGGTGTCGTATATACTTGGCCTGAAGTGGCAGCAGTTGGGAAAACTGAAGAAGAACTAAAGTCAGAAAACATTAGCTATAAAGTTGGACAATTTCCAATAAGAGCACTTGGAAGAGCAAGAGCTTCAATGGATATTCAGGGAGTTATTAAAATAATTTCAGATGAGAAAACAGATGAAGTATTAGGAGTTCATATGGTTGCTCCTAGAGCAGCAGATCTCATAATGGAAGCAGTAGTTGCTATGGAGTATAGAGCAAGTGCTGAAGATATTGCAAGAATATGTCACCCTCACCCTACTTACAGTGAAGCTATGAAAGAAGCAGCACTATCAGCTACAGAAAAACGACCCCTTCACATCTAAATATGATGAGAAAAAAAGGAGTATTAATTCTAAATCTTGGAACACCTAATAGCCCATCTGTTAGAGACGTTAGAGTATATCTAAGAGAGTTTTTAAATGATCCTAGGGTAATTGATATAGGAAGGATTGCACAATTACTGTTAGTTAACCTTATCATAGTTCCTTTTAGAGCACCTAAATCTGCAAAAGAATATAAAAAGCTTTTTAAAATTGGGAACGGCAAATCACCGCTTTTAACTTATGGGAAGAGTTTAACTAGAAAACTAAGATCCCTAGCCAAAAATGAAGTTGACATTGAGCTCGCCATGAGATACGGATCTCCAAGCATGGATGATGTTTTAAGTGACATGAGAATGAAAAATTATGACGAAATTTATATTTTTCCTCTTTATCCACAGTATGCATCAGCTTCAACAGGTTCTACTATAGAAAAAGCGTTCAAAATTATTAACAAGTGGTGGGTAATTCCTGAAGTCAAAGTTATTGGTCAGTTTTACAACGATCAAAATTATATTGATTGTATTGTGAATCGAGCAAAATCATTTGATATTTCTAATTACGATCATGTTATGTTTTCCTATCACGGCATTCCCGAGAGACACGTTGATAAAGTTTATCTAGATGGAAAACCCTGTGCAGATCATTCTTGCGAAGATGAAATCAACGTAGAAAATGCAAATTGTTATAAAGCAACTTGCTATGCCACAACAAGACTACTTGTGAAAGCACTTCAGCTTGATGAAGGTACATTCTCGACGTGTTTTCAATCAAGGCTTGGAAGAGATCCATGGCTTATGCCATACACTGATCTTACAATAGAAAAACTTGGAAAACAAGGAAAGAAAAAAATCCTAGTATTTTCTCCTGCATTTGTAGCTGACTGTTTAGAGACCACGATAGAAATTGGTGAAGAATACCTAGAGCTTTTTAAAGAACATGGTGGAGAAGAACTTCAGCTAGTTCCTTCCTTAAATGATTATGATGATTGGGCTAATGGTTTATACAACATAATTAAAGAAAAAATAAATTAACCTTTAAACATAAGCCATGGATGCCATTATTGGAGAACACTATTATGTTGGTGTAAAAGATGAATTATCACTTTTCGAAAAGGATGAAAATATTTTTTATCAACTAGAAAGTTTTTTAGAATCCAAAAAATCTGAGACAAAGTTACTTTTCATTTCTTATGATTTAAAAAATAATATAGAGTCACTAACTTCAAAAAATAAAGACTTAATTAATTTTCCAATAATCAAATGCATCGTACCTAAAAAAATTTTAAGAACAAAAGATTTTAAGAATTTAACCAATACTATAAATAAACCAATTGGTTTTCGTCCAGAAATAAATAAAAAAAAATATCTCTCTATTGTTAACAATATTAAAAACCATATTCAAAAAGGAGATATTTATGAAACCAATTTTTGCTATAATTGGTTAGCAAATCATGAAATAAAAAACCCTTACTCTATTTACCAAAAATTAGAAAATTTAACAAAAGCACCTTTTAAATTATACGCAAATTTAGATACGCACACCATTATTTCTGCAAGCCCTGAGCGTTTTATAAAAAAGACAGGGAACAAACTCATTTCTCAACCTATTAAAGGAACTTCTAAAAGACATGTTGATCCCAAAATAGATAAAATTCTAATTGAAAACCTAAAAAACAACACCAAAGAAAGAACCGAAAATATAATGATAGTAGATCTTGTTAGGAACGATATGAGCAGAATTGCATCTAAAGAGTCTGTTTCGGTTGATGAACTTTGTCAAGTTTACACATTCGAAAATATTCACCAAATGATTTCAAGTATTTCATGTAAAATAAATAACACTGTATCTTTTTCTGAAATTCTTAAAGCAATGTTTCCTATGGGCTCTATGACAGGAGTTCCTAAAATAAGAGCTATGGAGCTTATGGATAAATATGAACAAACAAAAAGAGGACTTTATTCAGGAGCTATTGGATTAATACACCCAAATGGAGATTTTGATTTTAATGTCGTTATTAGGACATTAATTTACAATAAAATAAATAATTACTTATCTTTTAGTGTCGGTAGTGCAATAACAATCAATAGCGAAGCGGAAAAAGAGTATGAAGAAACATTAGTAAAAGCTGAAGCAATATTTAAAGCCTGTACTTGATGAAAGATATTTTGAAAGAATTTAAAGCGTTTTTTGAAAATTATAAAATCCCTTTAAAAAGTAAATTTCTTATTGGTGTTTCAGGTGGGGTAGATTCAATGTCGGTACTGAATCTTGCAATAGAAGCTAAATTAAATATTGAAGTTGCACACATAAATTACCAACTTAGAGGAGAAGAAAGTAAAAAAGAAAATAAAATAGTAAAAGATTTTTGCAATAAATATTCAATAATTCTGCATTCAAAGTATTGTAAAATTAATTATTCTGAAAATATTCAAAATGAAGCTAGAAAAATTAGATATGAATTTTTTAATACTATACTGATTGGTAACAAATTAAATTACATAATTACAGCTCATCACAAGAACGACAGCCATGAAACATTTTTTCTTAATGCAATAAGAGGTAGTGGTCTAAAGGGCTTGAAAGGAATTCCCGAAATAAGAGGAAACATTATTAGACCAATTCTTGGCTTTACAAAAAGTGATCTTCTAAAGTATGTAGAATTAAAAAACATTCCATTTAATCACGACAGCAGTAACTTTGAAAACAAATACAATAGAAATTTTATAAGAAATGAAATAATTAAAAAACTTTACAACAGATTTCCTTCTTTCGAAAAGGGACTAACAAAATCTATTGAAAATATCAAAAAAGATTATACCCTTTTAAGGCAATTAGTCGACAAAACTGTACTTCCATTTATTGAAAAAAAAGAAGATAACCTTACGATATATTATAATAATAATATTCCAGAACTTTGTTGGTTCTATTTCCTTAGGGATTTTGGTTTTAATTTTGATCAAGTATCATTGTGGATTAAAAAAAACCATCAGCCTGGAAAACAAATTATAAATGATAAATTTCGACTTATTAAAGATAGAGATTGTTGGATAATTAGTCCCGTCAAAGAAAGTCTAAATCGACAGGTTTTTAAAATAAATGAAAACCAAAATATTAATTTCCCTATTAAACTTAGAATTAGCAAAGAAATGACTAATTCTCCGATCCAAAAAAATCATAATATAGGGTTATTTGACCTTAATAAAATAACTTTTCCTCTCACAATTAGAAAATGGAAAAATGGGGATTACATGACTCCTTTAGGTTTAAGAGGAAAGAAAAAAATCAGTGATATTTTGGTTGACAAAAAAATTTCTATTGTTGAAAAAGAAAATATTTATGTGCTAATTTCTAATCACGAAATAATATGGTTAATTGGGTATTGCGTAAGCGAAAAATATAAAGTAAAGCAAAGAAATAAAAAAAATCTTAAAATCACTTTTTTGGGAAAGTAGTTCCAAATACACTTGCATATTTCTAAATTTTTATGTAATTTTTATTTTCTAATTTATTATTTCGCATGCATATATGACAACAACCACTAAACCAATAGTAATTGAAAAAGAAATAATTCCTAACTTATTATTTCCTTCCCAACCTCTTGACAAAACCAAAGATGAAATGAAAAAACTAGTTCAAAAGCTAAAAAGATCTATGATTCTTGGCAATATAGACAGAACTAAAATGAGGATTATTTTCGAGGATAACGAAGGTAAAAAAGAAGTTAGAACTACGGTTTGGGCAGTTGGAGATAAAAATATTGTATTAAAAAAAGGGGTTACTATTCCTATTAATCGCCTAATTGATGTAATTCTCTAATTAAATAGGTTAAAATCTACATTAACTAAATAAGACTGTAAGTATCTCTATGAGCAGAAGCTACAATATTATATTTTACAAAAAAAATAATCTTTGAATAATAAAAATTTTTTCATCTCTCTTATTTTTATAGTTTTTAAACATTGATATGAATGATAAATAGAATATCAAAATAAAATTTGTATGAAAATTAGGAAAACATAACAAAATCCGCACTTATGAATTAATTTATGTATTAATTGGGTAAGTTTGTTGTAAGTGTTTTTTATTAATGGAATCGAAAGTAAAATTCAAAGAACTATTCCCTTATGTAGGAACTTTCAAAAATAAATAACTAATTTGCCAATGATGAGATTTTTAGCTCTTATTGTATCATTTTTGTTTTCAATTTCTTTAACTGCACAAAATCCAGTTAAGTGGTATGTCAATTCTAAGTTAGTTGACAAAAACACATATGAACTCAAAATATTTGCTCAGTTAGAGGATGGGTGGCACCTTTATTCACAATATCTTGAGCAAAATGAAGGATACGACCCATTTAACAGTCCATTTTCAACTTACATTACTTTCGAACTAAATGAAAATTTTGACACTATAGGTACAACTAAAGAGATAGGAGTCGAAACACACTATGATCCTGTTTGGGAATCCGAAATAAGCTTTTTTAGTAATGAAGCAATATTTATCCAACTAATCAAAAATATTAATATTGATTCTACACTGCTGAAAGGTAATATTAATTTCATGATTTGCAATGAAACACAATGTTTACCCCCTGAGGATTATAGTTTCACTATTGACCTTAAATTTGGAAAAGCAAACAATGAGGAAATAACTTTTAAAACAGATAGTAATACACTAGCAATTATCCCTAAACTAGAGCAGCTAGATTTGAATAACCCTATTGAAAATTCATGTGGAGATTCAAATGAAGAAGACAAAAGTACTTGGACATTATTGCTTTTTGGATTTATTGGAGGATTAATTTCTTTATTCACACCTTGTGTATTTCCAATGGTCCCACTTACTGTCAGCTTTTTTACAAAGGGTGGATCTGAGAAAGGATCAGGGATTGGAAAAGCTCTCCTTTATGGATTTTCTATAATCCTTGTATATGTTTCATTGAGTTTGCCGTTTTACATTCAAGGAACCGATCCAGAAGTACTAAATAGAATATCCTCAAGTGCGACATTAAATGTAATTTTCTTTATAATATTTTTGGTATTTGCCTTCTCATTTTTTGGATATTATGAACTAACTTTACCAACAAGTTGGGCTAACAAAGCAGATAAAGCTGCTGACATTGGTGGTGTTCTTGGAGTAATGTTTATGGCTTTAGTTTTAGCCATTGTTTCATTTTCTTGTACTGGTCCATTATTAGGATCTGTTTTAGCAGGTTCTTTGGACAAAGGTCCAATTCCTATAACAATGGCTATGCTCGGTTTTGGAATTGGCCTTGGGCTTCCATTTACGCTTTTCGCCGCATTTCCTTCAATGTTAAAATCACTTCCACAGTCTGGGGGGTGGCTAAATTCAGTAAAAGTAGTTTTGGGTTTTGCTGAACTTGCTCTAGCATTTAAGTTCCTTTCAACAGCCGATCTTGTTGAACATTGGGGGTTTTTAAAATATGAAGCGTTTTTAGTGATTTGGATTCTGTGTTCTTTAGGAACAGCTTTTTATTTATTTGGAAAAATTAAATTTCCTCACGATAGCCCGATTAGTAAACTTAGTCCTTCTAGAATTTTTTTAGGATTGGTTTTTAGTGCCATTGCAGTATATTTTTCTTTTGGGTTTAGATTTAATGATAAAACAAACACCTATGAGTCACTTAACTTATTAAGTGGTGTTGCACCACCAGTGAGTTATTCGTGGATATTCCCAAGTGATTGTCCAAACGGATTAAATTGCTTTCACGACTTTGAAACAGCGGTCAAATACGCTAAAGAAGTTAAAAAACCCATCCTAATTGACTTTACTGGTCATGCATGTACAAATTGTCGCCGAATGGAAGATAATGTTTGGAGCAAAAAAGAGGTTTTTGATTTAATCAATGAAAATTATGTTCTAGCTTCGCTATATGTAGATGACCGAGAAGAATTACCAATAAACCAACAGGGCGAAATTACAATAGTACTAAACGATAGTACAAAAAAACAAAAAAGAATTATTACCACAGGAGACAAATGGGCAACTTTTGAAGCTAATACCTTCAAAAAAGTGTCGCAACCCCATTATGTTTTGATAAGCCCTTTTGGTCAACTGCTTACCAATCCTGTGAGCTATACACCAAATCCTAAAAAATATGCTGATTGGCTTTCTTGTGGTGTTAAAGCATTTGAAAAATCAAAAAAATTTTAATTGACTAAATATATTTACATCTTAATTTTATTTAAATCAATTAATCTAAATGCTCAAAAACAAATTAAATGGGATATTGGTTTTAAAAAAAATGAGAACTTAATAGTTTTTAAAGCAACAATTCTTGATGGTTGGCACTTATATGCAGCTTATCTTCCTAATCCAAATCAAGGGCCATTACCAACATTATTTACCTTTAATAAAAGTAAAAAATTTATTTTGAAAGATAGTATTGTACAGCAACCCCCAATAATCGAGTATGATAAAAACTTTGGAGTTGAATTGGCGTTTTACGAAAAAAAATCTATTTTTTTTCAAAAAATAGAAGCTTTTAAAAAAAAAATAAAAATTTCAGGAAACATCAACTACATGACGTGTAATGAAACTATGTGCATACCTTATGATTTGCCCTTTGAAATTAAAATTAATCAGCAAGATTAGCAGATAACCATTTTTTCATTTCCTGAATATTTGTTTTTTTTCTGTTGCTAATGTCCTCTATTTGATCCATTTTAATTTTACCTAGACCAAAATACTTCGATTTAGGGTTTGCAAAATACCATCCAGAGACAGATGATGCCGGATACATTGCTAGTGTATCGGTTAAACTAACTCCCAAAAGATTAGTGGCATCAAGTAAACTAAAAATTGTTTGTTTTTCAGTGTGATCAGGACACGCTGGATAACCAGGAGCAGGTCGAATACCTTTGTACTTTTCTTTTATTAAATCTTCATTATTTAAACTCTCTTCCTTGACATATCCCCAATATTTTGTTCTTACAAGTTCATGTAAATATTCTGCTGTAGCCTCAGCCATTCTGTCTGCTAAAGCTTTGATCATTATTGAATTGTAATCATCATAATTATCTTGAAAAGATTTAGCTATTTTATCGATTTCCTTTCCTGCTGTAACTACAAAAGCACCAATATAATCTTTTTTGTTTTTAGATTTTGGGGCTATAAAATCTGATAGTGACATATTAAAAGTCTTTCCAGATTTTTTAGTTTGCTGCCTTAGGGTATGAGAAATAGCAATTTCATTTCTATTTTCATCAAGAATATGTATGTCATCTTTTTCATCGCTATATGCTTCCCAAATTCCAAATACAGCATTGACATCTAACCAACCGTTACTGAGCGCTTTTTTAAGCATTTTTTGGGCATCCTTAAATAGTTTTGTAGCTTCCTCACCAACAATTTTATCATTTAATATTTTTGGAAACCTCCCGTGAAGTTCCCAAGTTTGAAAAAATGGAGTCCAATCAATATAATCAACTATTACGTTAGTAGATATTTTATTTAAATTTTTCACACCCTTAAAAATTGGATCATAAGCACTGTAATTGTCCCAATTAATTAAAAACTTATTTTTTCTTGCATCAGAAATTGATAAATACTCTTTTGTCTTTTTCTTTTTATAGTGATGGAGCCTTACCTTATTGTACTCTTTATTAATTTCATTTAAAAATTCTTGTTTTTTGCTGCCTAACAAACTGCCAGCAACTGGGACAGATCTAGAAGCATCTAAAACGTGTATTGTAGGACTAGAAGGCAGTACTTTATCTATTTTCACTGCAGTGTGAACTCGCGAAGTTGTGGCGCCTCCAATCAGTAAAGGAATATGAATTTTATTTTTTTCCATTTCCTTAGCAACATCTATCATTTCATCAAGTGATGGCGTAATAAGACCACTTAAACCAATAATATCTACATTTTGTTTTTTTGCCTCTTCAATAATTTTATTGGCAGGTACCATTACGCCTAAGTCAATTATTTCATAATTATTACACCCCAATACAACACCAACAATATTTTTCCCAATGTCATGAACATCTCCTTTTACTGTTGCCAATAAAATTTTTCCCTTGCTAGTTTTACCAATACTTTTCTCAGCTTCTATATATGGTGTCAAATAAGCAACTGCCTTTTTCATTACTCTAGCAGATTTAACTACTTGAGGAAGAAACATTTTCCCTTCACCAAATAAATCGCCAACTGTATTCATCCCATTCATTAAAGGACCTTCGATTACTTCTAAAGGTCTACTTACCATTTTTCTTACCTGCTCAACATCTTGCTCAATATGATCTGTAATACCTTTTACTAAGGCATATTCTAATCTTTTTTCAACAGTGAGACCTCTCCATTCTTCTACTTTTTCTTCTTGTTTTATTTCCCCTTTAACACCTTGTGCAAATAGCAATAAATCTTCAGTTGCATTCGGCTTTCTATTTAACAGAACATCTTCTACTTTATCTAACAAATCTGTAGGAATATTGTCATAAACCTCTAACATAGCAGGATTTACTATCCCCATATCCATACCCTCATTAATCGCGTGAAAAAGAAATGCAGAATGCATTGCTTCTCTAACTACGTTATTACCTCTAAATGAAAAAGACACATTACTCACTCCCCCACTTACATGAGCTGCTGGAAGGTTTTCCCTTATCCAACGTGTTGCTTTAAAAAAATCCACTGCATTGTTTAGATGTTCGTCCATGCCAGTAGCAACTGGAAAAATATTTGGGTCAAAAATTATGTCTTCTGGTGGGAAAAAAACTTTATTTACTAAAATATTATAAGATCTTTCACATATTTCAATTCTTCTTTCATAGTTATCCGCCTGGCCAACCTCATCAAATGCCATAACAATTACAGCAGCTCCATATTCTCTTATTTTATTAGCTTGTTCAATGAATACTTCTTCACCTTCTTTTAACGAAATTGAATTTACAACTCCTTTACCTTGAACACATTGTAAACCAGCTTCAATTATTTCCCATTTTGAAGAATCAATCATAAATGGCACTCTCGAAATATCAGGTTCAGCGGCAATAAGATTTAAAAATTTTTGCATAGCTTTTTTACCATCCAACATGCCTTCGTCCATATTGATATCAATTATTTGAGCTCCACCCTCAACTTGATTTCTTGCAACATCAATAGCTTCTTCAAATTTTTCTTCTTTTATGAGTCTCAAAAATTTTTTTGAGCCAGTTACATTGGTTCGCTCACCTACATTAATAAAATTAGTCTCAGGACTGAAAACTAAAGGTTCTAATCCACTAAGTTTCAATAAAGGATAGTCGTTCCATTTAAAATTATACTTACCGTTATAACCACTTAAAATACTCATAAATTAAATTGCTTTTCTTGGTGAATATTCTTGAGCTAATTTAGTAATTGCTCTTATATGCTCTGGAGTTGTTCCACAACAGCCTCCAATAATATTAATTAGACCATCATTTAAAAATTCTCTTATTTGTTCCACCATAATTTTTGGAGTATCGTCATACTGCCCAAATTCATTGGGTAAACCTGCATTTGGGTGGGCACTAATTAAAAAGGAGGATTTTTTTGACAATGTTTTCAAATAAGGCTTCATTTCTTTAGCTCCCAATGCACAATTTAGACCTATACTTAGTAATGGAAAATGCGACATTGATACTAAAAAAGCTTCAGTAGTTTGACCTGTTAAAGTTCTTCCACTTGCATCCGTAATTGTACCTGAGACCATTACTGGAAGTGATTTTTTAATTTCCTTGAATACTTGGCTAATGGCATATAAAGCCGCCTTTGCATTTAAAGTATCAAAAATGGTTTCAACAAAAAGTATATCCACACCTCCATCAACTAATGCTTTAACCTGCTCTTGAAATGCAATTTGCAATTGCTCGAAATTTACATTTCTATAACCTGGATCATTTACGTCAGGAGATATGGAAGCGGTTCTATTTGTAGGACCTACGGAGCCAGCAACAAATCTTGGCTTAGAAGGCTCTCTTTTTGTAAATTCAATAGCAATTTCTTTAGCAATTTTAGCGCCATGGAAATTAATATCATAAGCATAATTTTCTAAGCCATAATCCAATTGTGCAATACTAGTTCCTGAAAAAGTGTTTGTTTCAACTATGTCTGCTCCAGCCTCAAAAAAAGCAGCATGAATTTCTTTTATAATGTCTGGTCTAGTTAGACTTAATAAATCATTATTACCTTTTAAAGGAGATGTATGATTTTCAAACCAGCCAATTCTGAAGTCTTCCTCATTTAATTGGTGCTTTTGAATCATCGTACCCATTGCGCCGTCTAGAATTAATATCCTTTTTTTTGCTATTTCTTCAATTTTGTACATTATTTTTAAAAAAAATCTCTTTCAAATATGAAAGAGATTAGTAAATTTATTAATACTTTATCTCCTATCGTTACATCCCAAAAAAACGATTTGGATTTAGAAACTTTCCAACGTATGGAGTTAATTACTAAGGTATGTAAGGACATATTACCCTAAACCATTATGGATAGGTTGTAAAGAGCTTAAATTTCTAGCTAAATATATGCAAATTAAGATTTTGATTTTAATGTTTTATAAAAATTAACAATCTGCTTTCTAAAAAGAAAAAATAAAACGATATAAGGGATTATCATTAAAAATAATATGCCAATATTAAGCCCATTGCCAATTGTAAAATCGTCTTTAGAACTATTTATTATTTGAGCACGACAAGTTGAACAGCCCTGGGAAATAAATTCAAAATGACTAATCATTATTACTGAAAGGAGTATAATTTTATACAACTTCATAATAGGGAGAAATCATAAAATATACAACAACCCCCGTTACTGCCACATATAACCAAACAGGGTAAACAGATTTTGCTAACTTTTTGTGAGGACCGTACTCAGCAATTGATGCTCTGTAAGCAGTATATAGAATAAAGGGTAAAGATAATCCAGCTAATAAAATATGAGTAATTAGGATAATATAATAAATAATTTTAATTGCACCCTCTCCACCATATTTTGTACTATCTGCCAATACATGATGAGCAATATAGGACAATAAAAAAAGTATAGATAAAAAGATAGATAAGTTCATTACTTTTTGATGCAATACATATTTTTTTGCCTTAACCAAAAATAAAGCGGTTACTAACAACAAAGCAACAGCTCCATTTATAACTGCATTAATTTCGGCAAAAATATGTGGATTAAAACCTAATTCAATATCAATTTTAATTTCATGTAAAAGAACAACAGCAATAAATACAATAATAGAGACTGACCAAATTATAATGTTAGCCATTTTATCGTTTTTTGAAAATGCTGGAGTTGGATAATTCATCTTATTAATTTAATCAAAAATAAAACAAATTATAATTTATAGGGAAAGAGATTAACTATTCCCTATCCAGTAGCTTAATATGTTGAACAACTTTGGGTATATTTTGTGGGTCTGTTGCATCGTAATAACCTCTTATTCGGTCATCTTTATCAATCAAAATCATCATTTCAGAATGTAAAAAACCTCCGTCTGCAAGTGCATTTTCTTGACTAGGCACTAAAAAACCATTAATCCCAAGATCGTAAATATCGTCTTGCTGACCTGTCAATAAATTCCAATTATCGTTATTTATATTATAGGTTTTGGAGTATTCTTTTAACTTTTTAATAGTATCTCTTTTGGGATCAACTGTAAAGGACAATAATGAAATATTTGTTAAACATTCCTTGGCTAATTCTTGTTGAATTGATCTGATATTTAATGTCATTTTTGGACAGATTGTAGGGCAGGAAGTGAAAAAGAAGTTAACCAATCTAACTTTGTTTTGCAAATCATCTGCACTGACTTTTATACCATCTTGATTTACAAATTCCCAATATGGTATTTTATGAAAAACAGTATCCTCATCTAAAATAGGATCAAAATCTTTGTTTCCATAAATTGGCAACAAAGTATCTTTAATAGATTCTTTAGCTTCTTCTCTTAAAATTAAACTGATCTCCTTAGTGATTCTCCTTACTTCACCAAAATCATATGTTAAATATTTCCCCCTTATTTGCTGGTCTTTATCTACAAGTAAAGTCATAAGATATGCTTGTTTATCAAAGTTGTAATTAGTATCAGGTTTATTCCATGGGTTACCGTTCTTAAATTCAGTGTCAAAATAAGGAATATAGTCTGATGTAGTCATAATCCATTTTTCAGAGTAAATTTTATGAAAATTTCTAAATTCTCGAATTTTATCATTTAGATTTGAATCATTGTCTATAAAGGAAGTAACAACACGTAAGTCTTTAAATCCGCTGTTATTTACTAGTTCTGAATAAATTTTAATTTTAAACCACTCTAAGCGAAAAGGGCATTTTTCAAAATCGGTAGGACACTTAACAGATAAAAAATTATAAAGAACAATATTATCGTTTAATGAACATGAATTAATAGTATCATCATTAAAATTAATTATTTCAAAAGGTGCTTCTAGCTTTCCAAAAATTGGTTGAGGGGTAAATACTGGCTCACTAAACTTTTTTAATGAAACCACCAAAATAAAGAAAGTACCAAATATAATTGTGAGAACTATAAATCCTCTTTTCTTCATAAGGTAAATTTATGGCGCTATACTGTTTGTGCCTTGAAAAACTTCATGCCAATAGCTAGATTCAGAAAGGCATATAAATATTAAGTAAATAATAAACAAAATATATGGTCCAAGTATAACCCATTTGAAATTTTTTCTCTCATCACCTAAATGCATGAAAACTAGGACAATATAAGCTGCTTTGATTACAGTTAAAATTATGAAACTTATTTTAACATAGGGCCACAAGGCGTTTTCTCCCCCGGTTTCATCGTATTGCTTTATAAATGCACCTATGATAACTTCTATTACGGTAATGGCTGTTAAAATGCCTGTGACTTTCCATATAGTTTTTCTAATTGCGGCGCCATGTGCTTCGTCGTGATTAGCCGACAATGAATATTCATGATCTTTAATTAAATCATCTCTTTCCATAACTAAACTAAATAAAAAAATGTAAAAACAAAAACCCAAACAAGATCAACAAAATGCCAGTATAAACCTACTTTCTCTACCATTTCATAATGCCCTCTTTCGTCATAAACACCTCTTACAACTTGAATCCAGATTATTAAATTAAGTATAACTCCAGAGAAAACATGAAAACCATGGAAACCAGTGATAAAGAAAAAGAAATTAGCATACTGTGGGATTAACGGAGCATATTCATTTTCTATTAGATTAGCTCCTTGCATAGTTGCAGTTGCAGATTCATATAATGCTAGGGCTTTTTCACCAGTAATTTCCATACCTCTACCCATTTTTAAAACTAGTTCGTTAGCTGAACTGTAATCAACTACAGCCCAACCCTCTGATGTAAGTACTGATCCAAAATGTGTGCCATGAATAAAGTGATACCATTCCCAACCTTGAGAGCCTACAAAGAAAAAACCACCAATAACTGTAAGTAATAACCATTTTGTAACTCCTTTTTTATCCAACCTATGTGCTGCCTCTACAGCCAAGACCATTGTAACAGAACTTACAATTAATATAAATGTCATTAATGCGACATACAATAAAGGATAACCATTACCTAAAAATGGCATAGCGTTAAAAGTTTCCTCACCTATTGGCCAAGAACCCGCTTGATGTCTTGCAAAGCCATAAGCAGTGAGAAGGCCTCCAAATGTTAATGCATCTGAAACAAGAAACATCCACATCCACTGCTTACCATACGAAATTCTAAAAGGAGATCCATTACCCCCCCAAAGTTCAGTCTTAGAAATATTTTTTGAATGTCCCGCCAAAATATAATTTTACAATTGCAAGTTTAATTAATAAATTCTAAAAAAACGTATAAATATACCCATAAAAACCCAACAAAATGCCAAAATGCGCCAACAGCTTTCAATCCAGCTGCATTTTTTTCACCATAAAAACCTCTACTAGTTCTAACCGTAATAATCAAAATAGCAGTTATAGACAAAATCAAGTGTAAAAAGTGAATGATCGTTAGAACCCAAACAAAACTACTTGATACATTTGAGGTTTGATAGAATTCTGCATATTGATTAGAATTTAATTCTTCTCTTGTTCTTTCCCAATAATCATTTTTGATATGAATACTAATTCCAGGTTTAAGTTCAAAATAACTTTCAAAAGAGTCTAACTCTTGATTATCAAAAAAGATTTTACCGTTTTGAATTTGATATTCTTTACCACCCTGAAATACTTTTTTATCAATTGTGATTTTTTCATTTTCTGTTAATTCTTTTGCAGGAAAATATAATCTTTTCTTTTCATATTCTAATTCTTCACCATTAAGTGACATTGAAAAATCTTCACCATATTTGCCTTTTAGCATAAAGAATGGTTGATCATTACAAACCCCGAAAGAAAACTTAAATAATTCATCTTTTTTTCCTTCGCTCAATAGTTGTCCGTTTAAAGAAAGACCTTTTGAGGTGTTAACCAAAATAATTTCATCTTTTACACTTAGTATTGAATATGGATTTTTATAATTCTCAAGTTTTAAGTTAGATCCGTTAAAAGAAGTAGCATATCCACAAATTTGTCTAAGAAATAATTTTACATTGGCAAGTTCTTCAGTAGATAAAGGTTCATTTTTAAAAATGTAATTCTCACCATCATATTCAATGGGTTCATCATTTTTACAAACTTTATATGATTGGCCGTACTGACCATATACAAAAGTTATGAACGATTTTACAGCGTTGCCCTGGTTATAATAATCCCCCCAACCCTTAAATTGAAAACATGTGAAGGCAATTGATAAAAATAATGTGATTAGTAAATTTTTAACAGCACTTTTTGTTTTACCAACTCTAACATTTTTTAAAGACAAATACATAAAAACACTACTAATCAGAATGAGAGCAGTACTTATTTTAAATGCATTAGGCAAATGGATATTTACCCAAAACTTATCCATTTTTCTAACCAAAACAGCACTGGATAATCCAGCAAAAAGCATTATACTAGCTACAACACCAACAATTACAAAAGCAGTGTATACCTTTTCTTTTTGTTTATTAGAATTGAAAATATCCATTATGTTTATATCTGGTTAAAGCAATAAATTGTTAATAAAATTGGCAAGTAAAAAAATGACATAAACATTAATTGATTAGCATATTTATTCTCCAAAGTAAAATACAATTTTACCGATGGATAATACATCACCAAGCTTATGACCACGGCAGTTATTGTCGACCATAGGCCTGTCATTTGCGCGGCCCATGGTAACATACAAACTGGAACTAAAAAAGCAGAGTATAACATTATTTGAAAAGCGCTCTTTTTATCTCTTCTTCCTGTAGGAAGTAATCTAAATCCTGCTTTTTGATAATCATCGTCTAATTTCCAGGCTAGAGCCCAAAAATGAGGAAATTGCCAAAAGAATTGAATAATAAATAAAATACCTGATTCCAAACCAAATTCATTGGTTGCTGCAACGTACCCTAATAGCGGGGGAATACTTCCAGGAAATGCACCCACAAAAACAGCGAAGGGAGTTACTTTTTTTAATGGTGTGTATATTAAAGCATATATTATGATTGCCAATAAACCTAGCATCAAAGACTTTAAATTAATTAACCAAAGAAAATAAGAGCCTAAAAGTCCTATTAACAAACAAAAAACAATCGCTTCACTTTTGGATAGGACTTTTGTCGGTAGAGGACGATTTTGAGTCCGTGACATAAGTTCATCAGTTTTAGATTCTATTGCTTGATTAAACCCATTTGCAGAACCAGTGACTAAAATTCCGCCTACAACTAAAAAATAAAAGTTTTTAGACAAAAAATCACCATCAGCTAAAAGAAAACCAAAAAAGGCACTCATCACTACCAAAGAGGATAGCCTTACTTTCATTAAAGAAAAAAAAGCTTTTAACTTATTAGAAAATATTGATAAGAAAGAAGTATTGATTTGGTTTACTTTCATTTAAAGTGCGAAATTAGTACAATTTATCTTTTGTATATAAATGTGTTCAATTTAATCGCCTAATAATCAAAATATGATTGCCATAGGTTGGAACTTATTCCAAAATTAACTAAAGATGTTTTGATGCCTTTACTAAATCTTATATCTAACTGAGAAAATAATTTAGTATTAGTAAGTGGAAATAACATGATTGATAATCTAGTTGAAAAAATCTGTTGAATATTTTTTTCTCCTTGTGAAATAAAATGTCCATATTCCAAATTATTGTTAAACCTATTATTATATGAACTGAACATATTTCCACCATAATTTTCAAAATTTTTGTCAGCTCCAAATATTTGATAGTGATATTGAATTAAAAAATCAAAATTTCCATTTTGATAAGCTAAAATTACTAAAGCCTCATAAAAGTTGGACTCTAATGGATGTGCTAAAGAATGGTTTTGGTGACCATAATTCTGCATTGAAGTCATGTGAGAATAAGTATAAGGTCTGACAGCATTCCACTCAAGAAATCCATATAAACCTTTAATTTTAAAAATATCAAATGCCTTTAATCCAAATTGATAACCATATTTATTCCCCCACCAACCAGCTTTTGATTTAATTTGACTAAGCAAAAATTCATCGATAATAAAATTAGAATAAAACACATAATTTTTTAAAAACTTTATTTTAAGTCCTCCACCCAAAAAAGAATTGTCAGCAGACCCAATTCCATATTCTATAGGTCTATAAAACACAAATGGATTAATATAATTTATGTCGAATTGTCTTTTACTTAACGTATCTTGACCTTGCCAAACAATAGATTCAAAAACACTTAAATTTAACCAATTAAAAGCATTAAAACTTAACATATGAGAGGAGGACCACTTATTTCTTGAATATAACTGAGTATGTAAATCATCATGTAAAGACCATAAATTTACATACTTAACTTTCCAAAATGTAGATTCAAGTTTTAAAAATGGATGTGAAGGTGCGTAATCAGAAAGCAATAAAGATCGATATCCATCTCCAAAAAAATTTTTTCCCACTCCTCCACTCAAAACAAAGTAATTACTTAGATGCCAGGAGATCAAACCTTCTAGCAACAACTTAGAATATGATTTTTTCAGAGTATCGTTTAAATATCCAATTCCAGGAGCATAAGGTCTTTTGAAAGTTGAAAAAGATTCATAATCGGATAAATTTCCACTTTGAAAACCAACTTTGAATTGAGTGTAAAAGATTTCATTCAAACTTGAGTTTAATTGAAAACCAACTTGAGAACTTCTTGAAATGTAATTACTTTCTGCATCGAATTTCAAATTAGCACCTACTACTGGCAAAAATTTAAAATTAGACGAGTCTAAAGAGTAGGCATGTTTCCAAATACCAGTCTGCCTCAGTTCAAATGAGGATTTATTAACTAAATATGGTTTTGAAAATGAATGATGATTATCTGATAAGTATTGTTTTTTTTCAATTAAATACCTACTTTGAAAATCACCAAAGAAATAATATTGACAATAAATGACAGAGGATAAAAAAAGACTGAAAATCAATAAGAATGTTCTCATATAGTTTTTTTAAACTTTTTGATCATTAAATAAATAAAAATCATCAAAGAAAATGCAAATGATATTTGTATTAATAAAATTAATGTAGCGTCGTTAACACCAAAATAAAATTGTATAAACACTTGAAATACCACAACTAAAAAACTGAAAAAAAATAAAATAATACTTGTCTTCGAATGTCCAATACCTAATCTCTCAAAATAATGATGGATATGATTTTTATCTGCTGTAAATGGAGATTTTCCTTTAACCACTCTCAAAAAAAATACTCTCAAAACATCAAATAAAGGATAGCTCATAATTGACATAGTTAAAACTGGCTTATTGAGGATCTGAATCCATTTAGGAGCAAGATGATAACTCTCATTAATACAGTTAATTGCTAAAACACAAAAAATGGTTCCAATCGATAATGATCCTGCATCGCCCATAAAAACTCTAGCGGGTGAGAAATTGAAAAAAATAAAACCTAACATCGTTCCACAAAGCACCATTGCCAACAAGCTGAGTGGGATATTCCCCGAACAAAAAAATAAAATACCAAAAAATAAAGAAGCCAATAATGAGATTAATCCTGCTAAACCGTCAAGTCCATCAATGAGATTAATTGAATTTATTATAACAATGTAAACAAATATTGTAAGTAAATAGCTTTGCCATAGTGCCAATGGTTGATTAATTCCAAAAATCCCATGCATTTGAAATATTCTTATATCGGCCATAACAACTAATATAAAACCGACCATTATATGAGCAATAAGCTTCTTAACAGGTGCAGTACCTATGATGTCGTCTTTTACCCCAACGAAAAACAATAGTATTAAACATGCAAATAAATATTTAAAATTCGTCAACATGCCTTCGATATGAATATACTCTACAGGGAACCAAAGTGCATATGAAAATACTATTGCTCCAAAAATAACAATTCCACCTAAAGTTGGGATACTCCAACGGTGCATCTTTCGTTCTTCACCAGGCTGATCAACTAAATTTTTTAGCTTTGCTACTTTAATCAATGAAGGCATAGAAAAAAGTACAACAATAAAAGCTGTAATAAACCCCAACGACAAAATATAAATTCCGCTCATAAAAATTAATTATTGATCAAAATAATCGTTTTTTAAATATGTCCTCCAACTTAATGTGAGGTAATTATCCATTTGATTATTAAATTTTCTAATAATATGTCCTAATGAAATTTCCATATTTGTTTTAGGATTAAAATATAAGCCTATTGATGTATTTATAAAGAGTAAGACTTTATTGTATGAGGTCTGCGATACCAATTCTTCTTTCGAGGTAAATACCTGATTTAACAAAACGTCATTTTGATTAAAAACTTTGAAAGTTACGTAATTATAATTCATTCTTATAAATAGATTCTTGCAAGAAAATTGTCCTTTAAATAAAAATTCTTTAAATCCTGATCCTAGTGGATGTGCAAGTTCATGCCCAAGATGACTATATTTTTGAAATAAACTTGAAGAATCTGTTGAATAAAAACCTGTTGGCAAAGTGTTAAATTCAATATTTAGAAATGATTGTTTGAATCCAAACAAATTAATATGTTTAAGTCCAATTTGAACCCCGATTTTTTTATCTGAGTTCATAGAATATTGATTAAAAACCGTCCAATTTTCAAAAAACTGTAAGTTCCAATTTAATCCATAAATTAAATTTGTAGAATTTGTAGAATTCCTATCTATCAAGCTAGCTCCTAAAATAGGCACATAAAAGCTAGCTAAAGGAGAAACTCTTCCTAAAGAATTATAATTATTATAAATAGATCCTTCAAAGATTGAAATTGAAAATTTTTCAGATTCTTGAAAAGAAAACTGATTAAAGTTTGATGATTTAGGAACAAAAAGAGCCTCTGATGTTGATGACGAAGGTATCCGATTAAGATTTGTCATCCAGGCAGTAACATGTTTGTAAAGAATTTTTTTATTAAAAAGATAATATTGAGCTGAAAAATATGGGTAATCAGGAGCGTAGTCGGAAAGAACTAAAGATCGATAACCATTCCCAAAAAAATGACGACCATGACCTAATTGAAAATTAATATTTTCAAAGGGGGAAAAACTAAGATATCCGTTAGACAAACTAGCGTCTAAACCATTTTCTTTGAATATTTTGGCTCTACCTATTCCAAATGCAATTGCATCAATTGAAGGTTCATGAGATGCTCTGAATTTTGCTTTATCACTAAGATAATCTGGATAGATAAATTGATTTTCATAAAACCTAGTCTCAAATGAGACTTTTGATGTAATACTTCCAGCAATTCTAAATCCTCTTACATTACTAAAAAAAAATTTTGATTTAGTTACATTTTTACCAATACTAAAATTAAATAGTGGATCTGCAATTATGTAAACATCATCTTGGACAACATCCAATAGGCTTTCTTCCCATAATTTCTTTGAAAAAATTGATTTCTTTAAGGTTGAATCTATATTAAATTTTATGTGAAGCGGCTCTAAAAATGGTTGAATTGATGGATGACATACAGAAAAATTATCAATTGAATTAAAAAAAGAAAAATTTGAATTTGTTGTCTGAGAGCGAAATAAAAGAAAAAAAAATTGGAAAAATGATATTACAGCAAACCTAATTAGGATATAATTATTTATTTGAATTTTGAACATACCAATCATAAGTTCTTTTAATCCCTTCTACCAAATTAATTTTCGACTTCCATCCCAAACTATTAATTTTACTGACATCTAAAAGTTTTTTAGAAGTCCCATCTGGTTTGGATTTATCCCAAATTATATTTCCAGAAAAATTGACAATCTCTTTAACTTTTGAAGCTAAGTCTAATATACTCAAATCTTTTCCTGTTCCAACATTAATTAATGAAGAATCGTTGTAATTATTCATCAAAAAAACACATGCTTCAGCTAAATCATCAACATATAAAAACTCTCTCATAGGTTTCCCAGAACCCCATAACTCTACAAAAGGCTTTTTATTAATCTTTGCTTCATGAAACTTTCTAATCATAGCAGGAAGAACATGAGAACTATTTAAATCAAAATTATCATTAATACCATAAAGATTAGTTGGCATAATTGAAATGAAATTACACCCATATTGTTCTTTATAAAATTGACATAGTTTTAGTCCTGCTATTTTTGCAATAGCATAAGGTTCATTTGTTGATTCTAGAGAACCAGTTAAAAGATAATCTTCTTTAATTGGTTGAGGAGACATCCTAGGATAAATACAAGAGGATCCCAAAAAAAGTAACTTTTTTACTCTTGTTTTATAAGCATGATGGATAATGTTGTTTTGAATCTGCAAATTATCATAAATAAAATCTGCCTTATAGGTGAAATTTGCTAAAATACCGCCAACTTTTGCTGCTGACAAAAAAACATACTCAGGTTGTTCATTTGAAAAAAAATTAGCTACTGATTTTTGATCTCTTAAATCGAGTTCTTTAGAAGATTTTAAAATTAGATTATAATGTCCTAAAGAATTTAACTTTCTACAAATAGCAGACCCCACCATCCCATTATGGCCAGCAACATAAATTTTTGAACTTTTAAACATAAATCCTATTTACTTTATGTATCAAACCCTCCTTTTTTTAAATGAATTTGCCTTTTAAAAATTTCTAAATCAGAAGCTACCATTTCTTTTATCAAATCACTAATACTGGCATTGGGATACCAACCCAATTCATTTCTCGCTTTTGAAGCATCGCCTACTAGTATATCAACCTCAGTTGGTCTGTAATAATTAGGATCGACCTCGACAAGGACTTTATTTGATTTTGAATTTACTCCAACCTCTTTATCTCCGTCACCTTTCCAAATTAATGAAACACCTATTTCCTCAAATGCTAAATTACAAAATTCTCTTACCGTTGTTGTAACTCCAGTCGCTAATACATAATCGTCAGGTTTGTCCTGCTGAAGCATTCTCCACATTCCTTCAACATAATCTCTTGCATGACCCCAGTCTCTTTGAGCATTGAGATTACCAACATAAATTTTATCTTGCAATCCAAGTTTAATTTTTGCAACTGCCCTAGTAATTTTTCTAGTCACAAATGTTTCTCCTCTTATTGGACTTTCATGATTGAATAAAATCCCATTACAAGCGAATATATTGTATGCCTCTCTATAGTTTTTTACAATCCAAAAAGCATATAATTTTGCAACGCCGTAAGGACTTCTTGGATAAAAAGGTGTTTTTTCGTTCTGAGGTATTTCTTCAACCTTTCCATACAGCTCTGATGTCGAAGCTTGGTAAAATTTAACAGAGTCTGAAATACCTAGAATTCTAATTGCCTCTAAAATTCTTAGTGTACCTAATGCATCCGTATCTGCTGAGTACTCGGGAACTTCAAAGGAAACCTTTACATGTGACTGAGCTCCTAAATTATAAATCTCGTCTGGTTTTACTTCTTGAATTAATCTAATTAAATTGGTTGAATCAGTTAAATCTCCATAGTGAAGAAAAAAATTAACCTCTTCTTTATGTCTGTCTTTATAAAGGTGGTCTACCCTTTCTGTATTAAATAATGAAGATCTTCTTTTTATTCCATGAACTTCATAATTTTTATTTAACAAAAGTTCTGCTAGATATGCTCCATCTTGTCCTGTTATCCCTGTTATAAGTGCTTTCTTTTTCAAATTATTTAACTATAAACCAATTATTTATTAAATTTTCTCTATTGTAAATCATTTCATCTCCAGTTTTATAATCGTTCAAAGTCTTCCCAGACGCGTTTAGAATTGCATGACCAGCAGCAGTATCCCACTCCATTGTCGGAGCAAAACGAGGATATATATCAGCAGCACCTTCAGCAACTAGACACATCTTTAGTGAGCTTCCCATTTTTATGATCTCAATTTTTCCATGATTTTGTTTCAACTCTTCAAAATATTCAAATGTCTTCTTTGAAGGATGAGACCTGCTTCCAACAACAACAAAATTATTTCTGCTTTTTTTTATTGGTAATTTAATAACTTCTTTGTTCACTTTTTTAAAAGCGCCTGTTGAAGAACTATAATATAAAACTTTTGTAACTGGAACATATATTATTCCCATAATTGGCACTCCATTCTCAACTAAAGCTATGTTCACAGTGAATTCACCATTTCTTTTAACAAACTCTTTAGTGCCATCTAACGGATCAACTATCCACAAATATTTCCAGAGTTTTCTTTCCTGATAAGTTGCGTGTTTACCTTCTTCACTTAAAATAGGAATTTGTGTCTTGCGAAGCTGATTTTCAATGATTTTATTTGCATTTTTATCTGCATCAGTTAATGGCGAGTTGTCCTCTTTAATTAAAACATCAAAGTCTTGATCGTAAATTTTCATAATCTCTTCACCTCCATTAATAGCAGCATAAATAGCTAGTTGAAGTAATTTGGCTTCCTTTAATTTATCCATTATTTAATCCAAAATTAGATTTAAACAATTACAATTATGTTTAAAATTGTTTTTTTTCTATTAATTGTTCTTGAAAAATGTCATTTTTAAATTCCTTTGTATTTAATACATAGATCCCATCTCTGAGATATTTTCAATTGGGTGCCAAGTTGTTTTTATTTCCATAAATTTTTTAATTATATATGGATTTTCGCAATCATCTTCATAATAATCAGAGCTATTCGTTAAAATTATCCTTTTTAAGTTATTCACTGCTTGGATTTGAACAGATTTAGTTAGATCTTTATTCATATCGTTTAAATACAAAGCATTCACATCCATATGTTTTGCAAGATGTGGAAGTATTTCATTTTTTGAGCCTGTCAAAATATTAATCACCCCACTTAAAAAATCAGATGTTGCAATAACTTCTGCCAATGTTATTGCAGAAAGTGGAAATAGATCAGATGCAATAACAACACAAGTATTTCCTGAAATAATTACTTGACAAATTGAAGTGACAATTCCTAATAGTCCTGGTTTTCTTGGCGCTGAAATTCCTATAACTCCCATTGGCTCTAACAAAGAAAAATTATAATAGGAGGATGATACAGGGTTAACAGATCCAAAAACCTGATTTAGCTTATCACCCCATCCAGCGTAGTAAATAATTCTGTCAATACTAATGTTAATTTCTTTTATGGCTGCTTTCTTATTCATCCCCTGCAAAATAAGCTCTTCTGCAAATTGAGCTTTTCTACTCTCCATCATCTCAGCCATCCTGTATAAAATTTGACTCCTGTTATATGCAGTTGCTGAAGACCAATTAGGGAATGCTTCTCTTGCAGCCACAACTGCATTTCTTAGATCTTTTCTAGAGGATAAACATATGTTTGCAACTGGCTTTTCATTAAGCTCTAATTTAGAAACTCTTCCTGACTCACTTCTTGTGAATTTTCCTCCGATAAATATCTTATATGTTTTCAATACCTCTACTCTATTTGACATAATTTAAATTTAAATATGGTAATAGCCCATGTAGACCACCCTCTCTACCATGCCCGCTTTCTTTGAAGCCACCAAAAGGAGAAGTAGGATCAAACTTATTATAAGTATTGGCCCAAATAACGCCTGCATTAATTTTTGAAGTAACATTAAATATTTTAGACCCTTTGTCAGTCCACACTCCTGCTGAAAGACCAAATGGAGTGTTATTAGCTTTAGCTATTACTTCACTAATAGTTCTAAAAGTTTGAATAGCTAAAACTGGGCCAAAAATCTCTTCTTTTGCAATTAAATGAGATTGAGATACGTTTGTAAACAACGTTGGTGCACACCAAAAACCTTTATCAGGAATTTCACAATTTAATTGGAACATTTCAGCACCTTCTTGTTGACCAATTTTTAAATATTTATTAATTGTATTTAACTGTCTTTTAGAATTTATTGCTCCTATATCAGTATTTTTATCTAGAGGGTCTCCTAAAATTAAGGATTGAATCCGATGTTTTAATTTTTTTAACACAATTTTATAAACAGATTCTTGGACAAAAAGCCTTGATCCAGCACAACAAACATGGCCTTGATTAAAGTAGATTCCGTTGACTATCCCTTCAACTGCCTGATCTAATGGAGCATCTTCAAAAATAATATTTGCAGCTTTCCCCCCCAGTTCCATGGTAGATTTTTTTTCTGAACCTGCAATAGTTTTCATAATTAACTTGCCAACTTCTGTAGAACCTGTAAAAGCAATTTTATCAATACCTTTATGCTTAACTAATTCTTCCCCGGTAGCACCTTTTCCAGTAATAATATTTACTACTCCTTTTGGCAAATCTGCTTCTTGAATTAATTCAGCTAATTTTAAAGCCGTAAGTGAAGTAGTTTCTGCTGGCTTTAAGACAACGGTATTGCCTGTAGCCAAGGCGGGAGCTATTTTCCATGCAGCCATCATTAGAGGGAAGTTCCAGGGGATTATTTGTCCAATAACTCCAACAGAGCTGAAACTTCTATTTGGAAAAGCATAAGCTAGTTTATCAGCCCAACCAGCATAATAAAAAAAATGAGCGGCAGAAATCGGGATGTCAATATCTCTAGATTCTCTTATTGGTTTGCCCCCGTCTAAAGATTCAATTACTGCAAATTCTTTGGCCTTTTCCTGAACTAATCTTGCTATTCTATAGATATATTTACCTCTTTCTTTGGCTGAAATTTTACTCCACACACCTTCATAAGCTTTTCTTGCAGATGAAACAGCTGTATTAACATCCTCTTTCCTAGCCTCAGCTATCATTGATAGTTTTTTTTCAGTTGCAGGATTTACGCTAGTAAAATAATTTTCACTTTTGGGGACTACAAATTCACCATTTATAAATAATTGATATTGTTTTTTTATATCAATATGTTCAGTGCTTTCTCTTGCAGGAGATAAATCCCATTTTCCATTAAACTCGAGTGGTTTTATAAGTTTCCCCATAATTAATCTTTTGAAAAATAATCAGCTGATTGATAAGAACCCAAAGACTGTTTTACAATTTGCATCAATATATCATTTACTAAACTACTAGCTCCAAATCTAAACCAATTTTTATCAAGCCATTTGTTTCCTAAAGTTTCCTTTAATAAAATTAAATATTGTAAAGCAAGTTTGGCATTAGAAATACCTCCTGCTGGTTTCATCCCAACCATTTTTCCAGTTTTGTAATAAAAGTCTTTAATAGCGTCTAACATAACTAGAGTCACCCCAAGTGTAGCTGCAGGTTTAATTTTCCCTGTTGAAGTTTTGATAAAATCTGCTCCTGCTTCTAAAGCGATGTCACTCGCCCTTCTAATATTATCAAAATTACCTAGTTCACCTGTTTCAAGAATAACCTTTAATCTAACGTCATTACCACATATAGTTTTAATAGCTGAAATTTCATCATATACATAGTTGTATTCCCCACTATGAAATTTTCCTCTGCTTATCACCATATCTACCTCGTCTGCTCCTTGATCGATAGCCATTTCAACGTCCAAATATTTTAATTTAGCAGAGGAATTCCCGCTTGGGAAAGCTGTAGCAACACTTGCCACTTTCACATTAGAATTTTTGAGTGCTTGGGCGGCAATTTTAACATAATTGGGATATACACAAACAGCTGCAACCGAAGGTAAATCCTTTACCTCATCAAAAAGATGATCAGCTTTATAACATAATTGCAGGACCTTATTTTCAGTATCCATACCCTCAAGAGTAGTAAGGTCTATCATGCTAAGAGCCATCTTTAGTCCTTGAATTTTAGATTCGTTCTTTACACTTCTACATTTTATTCTCGCAATTCTATCATATATTCCTTGATGATCAACTTTCGGACTTAAAAATAATTGCATAAAATGTTTAAAAAGAATCAAATTTATCATTCAAATATAATTATTAAGAAATTAAAGATGAATAATTATTGATTCTAAATAGGCTTACAATTTTCAAATTAATTCAGTATGGAATAAAATATCTCTTTTCAACTGAAAATTAACTTTTATTAGAAAGAAAAAAAACACTTCCCCATAATGAAATTTGCATATGGCTTGGAATGCTTTCAGAATTTGTAAATTATGATTTGTAAGATATTTGATAAACCTTTAGATCTTAAAAGAAAATATGCTGTGAAGCAAACTTGTTAAAAAGCAAGGTGGAGTCAAATAAATTAAAAACAAAGTAGCCACCGACGGCGTATGACTGTTATTGACATGTGGGGAAAACAAGGTTATAGATCTTAAATCTTACCAGGTATGATTAATTAACTAATTCTAAATTTAATAGGAAGCGTAAATCTTGCATTTACAGACTTCCCTCTCTGTTTACCAGGTGTCCACTTTGGCATGGTTTTAACAACTCTAGCTGCCTCACTATCTAGTGTTTTGTGCACACCCTTAACAACCTTAACATCCTTAATTGAACCATCTTTCCAAACAACAAACTGGACAAAAACTTTCCCTTGAATACCGTTTTCCTTGGCCATTTCAGGATATTGAATATTCTTTCCTAGATACTCATAAAGTTTAGCCATACCTCCAATAAATTCTGGATTTTCTTCTACTACATCAAAAATTTGTTCAACAACAGGTTCAGGTTCTTCTTCCACCTCAATTACAATATCTATGTCGGCCTCTTGGTCAATTATAATTGTATTGGTTTCCTCTCTTTCATCTTCATCCTCTAAAACTTCTACTTCTTCTGGCGGAGCAGGTGGAGGAGGTGGAGGAGGTGGAGGAGGTGGAGTATTTGGATTAATCTCTACAACTTCTTCGTCTTCAAGAGCAGTCAATGATGATTCAATACTTGCTCCAGCTAAATCAATTTTTTTATACTCAACTAAACAAAGTATAAAAGCTATCACAAGTACTAAACCTGAAAGAACGTAAACTGATCTTGATTTAATATCTTCACTATCAATATTTGGATTTTTTTTAGGCTCCATATTGTGCTAAATTAAGTAATTTTAAATTCAAAAGTCAATAATTATTCTAGTATTGTTATCTAACCTACGGAACTGCTATATTCTTCAGAAGATAAAAGATCGTCAGTTTCTGAGGGATTTGTCATTTTAATTTTTATCATCCAACCTTCGCCATAAGGGTCTTCATTTACTTTTTCTGGATTTGTTTCTAAAGATTCATTAAACTCAATAATTTCACCAGATATTGGCATAAATAAATCAGAGACTGTTTTAACAGCTTCTACTGTCCCAAACACTTCTTCCTTTTCAAGTTCTTCATCTAAGGTTTCCACCTCTACATAAACGATATCTCCTAGTTCACCTTGAGCAAAATCAGTAACACCTACTGTTGCAACATCTCCTTCAACACTAACCCATTCATGATCTTTTGTATACTTTAAATTTTTTGGAATATTCATGATTCAACTTTTATATTACAAATAAACAAAAAAGGTGACAAACTAACTTAAAAAAATAAATTTATCGTAATTGAAACCTCAAAGCAAAACCAGCATTAGTGTTAGCCGTTGGAAAAGAAGTTGAAACAAATGGTGTATTTACTCTTCTATCAAAATATACTCTTAACATTAATTGTTTCGTTAAATTGTAATCACCTGAAAACTGAATTGTAACCGCTCTTTGACCTGCTGTAGCTTGATTTTGATTTTCAATAATTTTCCTTGTAATTGTCTTATTGTCTCTGACTGAAATATCCAATCTTGTCCTCAAATTACTAGGTTCTAATGACTTTCCAGCAAATTTTATTGGTAATTGTAATTTTTTCCATGTATAACCGGTTCCTACTTTCATTTCACTTCCTTTTATCTCTGTTATCTGATTATTTGCTAAACTTAAAGAAATATTTCTGTCTTTTTTCATTTCTAATTTAACAGACAAGTTGTTTTTTAGAGTTAGATCAACACCCAAAAGAGGAGCAAATTGTTCAAGAATATTTAATGTCATTATTTGTTTTTCAGAGATATAGTTTCCTGCAATATCCGTTATTGTTGCATTTCCCTGTGCATCCCACTGACCATTTAAATTTGTGGTGTAACTTCCTAAACTAAAATTTGATCTGTAAGCATGAGTGAAAATTAACTTCTTTATATATTTCTTAATAAACTTAATTTTGGTTAGACCGTCAAAAGATATTCGCCAATTTGGTAAGGGAATTTTTTGAGATAGTGGATTAATATTTTCTACGGTGGGAATTTGACCTTTATAAGCACACAAAAAGGAACCTATTATAACGTCTTGCTGAGTACTGTCATATCCAGAAAAATATCCTGTTGATTCTAAATTATTGGGTGAGTTTGGATTAGCATTTGAAAGCATAGACGATATTGATTTTCTGTATGCTAATAAATTTTCCCAAATTTCGTTACTCAAAGTAGTATCATTTAATTTATCTGCCCTAAAAGCTGTATTCCAAGTTATAATTGAAGTGCTGTAGGATCCATTAAATTGATTATTAACTAATGAAAATGATTGATTCTCTAGCCCTAAATTTGCTGTTCTATTTTCCATTAAGTTCCTGTCTGCAGAAAGATCAATTCTCAAACTCTTAATAGGCTTTATTGAAGCCTTAAAGTTCATATTCTCAGTGTGATTCACTGTATATTGAGTACTTATATAATTGAAATTACTTGTATCTACAAGCCAATTATTTCGGTAGGCATGATTAGCATATATTAAATTAGTTTTAGTCCCTATTAAATCTCTTTCTTGATAGCCCCCTGCAATAAAATCTATCCCTGGAGATAGCCAATTATTATCCATTCCCAATAAACTTGTTTTTGAACTGTAGCCTGGAAGCATAATTCCATCGTTAGTGTTAAATGTTGCATTAACACTTTTTATTGACATCAAAACTCTAGCAAATTGATCTAAAACATTACTTGCCAAATTACTTTTTTTACTGTCACTCTTTGACGATTTTTCTTCACTAGATTTTGATTTTTTACCATCCTTGCCGGCAATTCTTTTTTGTCTAGAAGATCTAGAATTACCATATTTTTTATTAACTTTTTTTAGGTATGGAATCTTATTATAAAGAGTAATGAAATTAAGCTTTGCCGACCAAGAAAGAACTCTAGAATTTTGAGCAATATTACCAACTGATAGAGAGTCATTATCAAGTGCAAGTGGAGCTCTAGTCCAATTAAAATTACCAGTGTAACGTGTAGTTAAATTCATCCAATTGGTCAAGGGGAATTTTTTAAATGGCCAATTGTAAGAAAGATTTCCAGTATGATTATAGCTCATATTTTCTCCAAAATTTCTTAAACTTTGATTTACTACTTGCTGATTTAAGTCGTCTTCATAGCCAAAAATACCATAATCAACTCTCCCAGGTGTTTCTCTTATAAATGCATTATTTGCGGCTTGTAATTCAAATTTCAACTGCTTGGTAATATCGTATTTAAAATTGTAATCCCTGTTCCAATTAAATTGTTTACCGTATTGAGGAACTTCAAAATTTTCTCCGCCTGGAAAATTATACCTAGTTGAAAAAATATCATAGGTTCTGTTCATATTAGATCTAACAGATATTTGTTTTGGCAACAAAAAGATATTAAAGTCGCTTATTAGTTTTAACCACTTTGATTTTCTTAAAAAATTTGCTTTTTTAAATGGCTCAAAAGCTTTTACATTAGTAGAATAAAGATAATTTACAGTGCCTAAATAATTTCTTTTCACATCCTGTCTTGTATTTATGTCTCTGTGTGAAAACTCAGTGTAAGAATAACTTAAACTAAAATTAGAAATATCCCATGGTAGAGATATTTTATTTTTTGCTTTTTTATTACCTTTTGAAGACTTATCACTTTGCAAGTCCTTTGATTTTTCTGTTAGTTTCTGATCTTCTATTACTTTCTGACTTCTAGCAGGTTTCTTTTTTTTACTTTTTTGAATTTTAACGTTTGTGAAGTTGATAGATTTCCTCTCTGTTATATCTATACCATTATAATATCTGTCTCTCCATTTTTCATCATCTTCACTTGATGATTGTTCAAAAATAAGATCAGGACTTAAAGGGTCGTAAAGTGGCTTAATTACATTTCTAGAATAACCAATATACATAGGAAGATTAATCCCAGATTGATCACCAAAAAATTTATCAAGTTTAACTGTACTAGATGCGTCGACACCATAAATATATTCTTGTTGTCTTTCACTAACTCTCTTCTCTATACTTCCAAAACCTGGTGTTGAATAATTACCTGATATTGCAACATCAGCTAGATCAGCTAAATTTGCAGTCATTCTACCAATGGCTGCCCAACCTCCACTTTCATTAAAGTCACTTAACCTTAATTCATTTACCCATACTTCAATGCATTTGTCTAATCCGTCATCTGGCTTCCAAATATTACTTGGATCATTACTTTTTGGATTTCTTACACCAATCATAATGGTCCTAACACCTTGTAAATTAGGATTACCTATAACAGAAATATTTGAATTACTATTATCTGGATCAACTTTCGTATATCTTTCAAAGGTGCTATAATCCAATGCATTTCTATTTTTTTTCAAGTTTTTTAAATGACTTAAATTGATAGTCATATTATTTTCAATTGGCCAAACTGAGCTAGAAGAATTATCTCCCCATTGTGAAATTTTAACAGGCATTTCGTATTCGTAATAATTAGAAACAAAATCAGTTCCTAACCTCACAAATACTGTAACTTCATTATCCAATACTTCATTTTCCCCTGCATTAGCTTCTCCATGCACAAACATTTGGATTTTATTATAGTTTCTTATATCTAAATTTACATTTCTATATATAGCTCTTGCATCACCATCTTTTATCCCACATACATCTAAAACTAAACTTTGTTCATTTTGTTGAGCTAAGTTTGCAGTTTGGAAATTAGTTTCTCTTATAATTCCATCTGGAAGAACATAATTAATTGGATCTCTAGTTCCATTGTCTTCTAAATTTACAGCGCTTATATTAAAAAAAGTATTTGCCTCCTCATTTTGAATATATTCACCATCAGAAAGTAAGCTCCCTAAGTATCGTCTCCACTCTCCCCTAATGAGCTCTAATCTAGCAAATCTAAGAGTAACCTTCTCATTCCACCCATGTAAAAACATTCTTATAAACCTGATAGATCTAAAATCTTGAATTCCATTAACACGTTTAGAAAATGAGGTGACTGGAACTCTAAACTGATACCAAAAAACTTCTTTTTGAGACTCAGGGTCTAAATAAGAAACTTTATCAGTAATAAAATTTTTACCAACTTCCATTTTATTGGGCTTAAATTCAATTTTATATTGAAAATAGCTTTCAGATTCACTAAGGTTATTGTCTAAATTAATATCCTCAACGTTTGGAAGTGTTGTGGCGGAAGTAGGATAACCCTGATTGTTTATAGTATCTGACATTTCAGATGTTGGAGAATTCCCTTCAGGGCTGTTGTAATGCTTATATCTATCTCTGATATTTATTTCTTGTACATCATAATTATCATCTCTATAATAGTTATAGTTATCTGCAGAAGGGTCTTTTTTAATCTGACTTATCACTGATGGATTTGAAATATAAGATTCAGCATCATCTATAAAATCACTAAAAAAAGATAATTCTTGTTGATCCGAAAGTCCATCAAAACCAACATCTTGAAACTTTCTTGCATCTAAATTATTATCAAAAGCATTTACAATTACTTGAGTGTTAGGTACAACACCCCAATTAGTGTATTCTAATTCATTTGAATATGAATCATAATCTCCGTCGGGTGGAAGACCGTTTTCAAAAGACTTTCTTCCGTCTCTAAGTAAATCCTCAGAAATATTGCCTAGATTAAAATAAAAATCTCCTCCTGAAATATTCTCGGAATCTTCATTAAAGGGATCCATCACCCAAAACTGCACAAATTCAATATTTGAAGCTTCAAAATCATTTGTTGTTAAAGTCCTCATAATTCCTCCCCATCTTGAAATTGGATCGTTTAACTTCCCATTTTGCGGGTCTAATCCAGCACTGTAATTAGTTGGATTTACATCATAATTATATGGCCCCCTTTCGTCTGGATAAAATGACAAGTCAAAGACAGGGATATTTGTCATTTGCCCTGTGCCTAATTGTTTATTTGGAAAAACTTCACTGACCAAAACTTGACGCATTAGATGGTTTTTTTGCATGGAAGAACCTCTAACATGAGAAGGAGTTAAAGATGAAGAATTACTATGAAATAATGGATCAATTACATACCATGAAAATTTAGCTCTATTTTTTCCATAATCTAGATCGTCATAAAGTGATGCTTCAGGAAACAAATCAGGCTGACCCTGAGGAACCGATGCTAAAACCCAACTATTTAAAGTTTTAATATCTATAGCGCTTTGACTCCCTTCAAAATCATCAATATATGATGATCCATTTTCCTCTGTAATATCAATTGCTTTGTTGTGCCCAGGGATTAACGCAGCAAATTCACCAGAAAAATTAACATTAGATTTCTGTTTAGTTTCAATAAATGGTAACATATCAACCCATTTTGTCAGTACAGGAACCTCTTTTTTAAATCCACCATCCAGACCTATCATTGAGTTAGAAATTGGTTCGTCTCCAGCATTTACTTTTGGAGTAAGCGGTCTCTCTTTAAGTTTAAGAAGTGTGCCACCAATATTAACATCCTTGCTCACTTTATAATCTAAATGAGTTCCTAATAATGTTTTCATTTGGACACTAAATAAAGAGTTACTTTCTAATGAAATTTTAATCGGTGTTCCAGAGCTTAAAATTCCATCGTCTAAAATTTTAACTCTTCCCAAATTATAATCAACCATATATTGCTGTCCTTCGCTTAATATTTGTCCTCCAGCTGTTACAACAACTGATCCCTCAGGGATATTGAAAGAATTGAGAGAAATTTCAGAGCTAATGGAAGATTGATAAGTTCCTTTAATTTTAAACCTATTTAACTCAGGTATCTGCTGTGCAGCTGTTTTTGTGCTGTCATATAATTGAAAAAAAGATACTTTTTCTCTAATATTTGAGGAGATTCCAGCATTAATCATTTTTTGATCTAGTGTTTTACCAAAAGGTTCAATCGTAGTAAAATATAATCTGCCATTTTTAGGATTTATTGTCCCACCATTGAGTACTTTACCTTGAACATCCGTTATAGGAACGAAATCGAAAAGCCCATCAGAATAGATCTGTTGTTGTTGATTTAAACGGTCTAAATCTAGAACTTGAATAAGTAGTTGATCATCAATTCCACTCTTTGGTATGTAGTTAATATCAATTGAAGTTGATGGATTATTATACCAAATATCTAATCTAAAATTAGTAGGGTCAACTTGATAAGCACCTAAAGAGTACACATTTTTCATCATTAAATCCCATAGTTTTTTTTGTGGATTTCTTACTGTTGACTTCAGTAATTTTAAATAAAGTGCACTTTGCCCTGAGATACCATCAGTTGACAATTCTCCAACTTGGTAAGTTTTTCCACCATAAGTATATTGATAAGCTACAGAAAGTACTTCGTCATTATTTAATGATTGGTTTAATGAAATAAAGCCTAAAACGGAATTGTATGTGTATTCATTACTTGAAAGCATTCTAGCATTCTCTACTTTTTCAAATTCAATTCCTTGTTCCATATTGTAATTAACTCCTGAAAGCTCATTACTAGCATTGACATAACTTCTAACATTAGAATTATTTGACACACTAGCATATAAGGAATTATGGTTGTTATCTGGTAGTATATTGCCGCCAATTCCCCAAGAATTATTTTCTAAATTTTCTGACTTTCCTTCTCCTAAGTCTGTAAAACATAATACATTTCTAGTGTTGTTAATAGTATTATTTCTATTGGTTACCCAAACTTCAATTCTCTGAATTTGAACACCAGAGGTGATCAGTGGTAATGATTTCATAGAATTATCGTAGGTTTCTCTGTGATGAAAACTTAAAAAAAAGTGACGATTCTCTTCATAATTATCAGCATTAATTTCGAATTCACTGAGTTGTGCTCCACCTGAAACCTCTATTTCTTTTTTTTCTCCTTTTTGTTGTGATACAACTGAGGTGACAGTTAGTTTTCCAAACTTGAGTTCTGATTTAAGACCAAATAAGCTTTGACTTCCCGAGATCAAAGTGCTATTTAGTGGTAATGACACATTACCAGCTTCAAGTTTTTGTAATATGTCATCTTCTTTTCCTGAATAATCAAGATTTAATTGATTCTCAAAGTCAAATGTTGCTTCTGTATTATAACTAAATCCTAAGTCCATTAAATCTCCGATTTTGCCCGTTAAGTTCATTTGAATTTTTTGGTCAAAATCAAAAGTTGTTATACTCCTTTGTCTCTCAGGTAAAACAGGATTATCTGTCCTAGAAGAATTAATTCCAAAACTTAACTCAGCCGACCCCTGAGGACGAATTTCAACAAAATCACTTCCAAATAGTTTTTTTGGTTCGGGCTCTTTAATCTTAATTTCATCTTCATATTTTTGATATTTGTAGTCAGACATTTCGTCTAAATTCTTTTTCCAAAAATCTTTCATTGATTGATTATGCTGAATTTCTAAAAAGTCTTGTAGAGAAACTTCACTTGATGGTCTAAAGGTTAAAGAATCACCTAATAAAGAATTATATATATACTGTCCTGAAATAGGATCATATTCAATATTATTGCTAATATTAAGAGGTAACTGAAAATCAATCAAGCCTTGATTAAAGTTGGTCGGATCCAAAGGGTCATAGATAGGATAATAAAGATTTACGTCGGGAGAATCTAACAACAAATGCAGTTTGAGCTTGGAAATTGAAGTATTAGCCCTATAGGAATATAAGGACATAAAAGCAAAAACAAAGAATGCTATTCTTCTAAGAAAAAAAATAAACAAAATTTTTAGTTAAACTGCTTTAAGAGTTTTTTTAATTAATTCTTCAACTGATTGAATATCTTCATTTTTTAATATCTCATCAATTGTTTTTGTAGCCTTTTTTTTGTCGACTCCTAAAACTGTTAATGCTGATAACGCTTCATTTTTAAAGGTATTGTCTTGCGAGGAAGAAATTTCATTATTTGATTCAATCTTTTCTAATCTACCTTTTAAATCTACTATAATACGTTGAGCAGATTTTAACCCGATACCCTTAATTTGTTTAAATGCATCAACATTACTGTTTTCAACAGCGCTCATAACTTCTGCTGGTTTCATGTATGATAAAATCATTAATGCAGTATTTGCTCCGACACCTGAAACATTAATTAGTTCCTTAAACATAACTCTTTCATGCTCTTCCCAGAATCCATATAATATATGAGCATCTTCTCTGACAATTAACTGGGTATACAACCTTAATTTACCTTTTGAAGGGATTTGTTCAAAAGTATTTAAAGAAATATTTAAAAAATAACCAATTCCGTTAACGTCAATAATAATTTGATTTGGAGATTTGGACTCTAAAATTCCTTCAACATGCGCTATCATATCTATTTTTTTTTACGGTTTTGAACATCAACAACTCCTAGGGTGATCATATTTAAAATCTCTCTTACGGACGACCCTATTTGTAATACATGAACTGGTTTTTTCATACCTAACAACACAGGTCCTATAGTCTCATTTTGACTCATTTCTTGAACCAGTTTATAGGCGATATTTCCAGAACTTAGGTTGGGGAAAATTAATGTGTTAGCAGATTGTTTTGACAACATTGAGAAAGGAAAAAAACCCTCGTTAAGTTCCTTATTAACTGCAAAATTTGCTTGTATTTCTCCGTCAACTACTAATTCTGGATAATCCTTGTGAAGAATGCTAACCGCTTCTCGCATTTTAATTGCATCAGGTCCCTCATTTGATCCAAAATTAGAATAACTAAGCATTGCAATTTTAGGTTTAATCTTGTATTCTTTAACTGTTCTAGCAACTAGTAATGTTATATCTACAATTTCTTGTACAGAAGGATTAATATTCACTGTTGTGTCCGCAAAAAATATTGGTCCTTCTTTTCCAATTAAAATATACATTCCAGCTATTTTATTAATTCCAGTTTCAACACCAATTACTTGAAGAGCTGGACGTATTGAATCTCTGTAGTTTCTCTCTATTCCGGAAATCATTACATCAGCCATCCCAGTTTCAACCATTGCAGAAGCATAATAATTTCTTTCTCTCATCATTTTTTTTGATTCAAAAAATGTTAGTCCCCTTCTTTTTCTTTTAGAATGTAAAATTTTAGCAAATTCATCTCTTTGATTTAATTCCTCGTCGCTCCTTGGGTCAATTATTTTACAATTATTAAGTTCTAAATTATATTCTTCTATAATTTCTTTTATTTTATTTTCACTTCCTAATAGTATTGGTACTGCAATACCCTCCTCTAGAGCCATTTCAGCAGCTTTAAGAATTTTATAGTTATCTGCTTCAGCAAAAACAACTTTTTTAGGATTTCTTTTTGCTTTAGCGGTTAGGTTTCTTACAAATTTATTATCCAAACCTAGTCTTTCCATAAGTTCTAGCTCATATTTTTCCCAACTTAATATCGGTTCTTTAGCTACACCTGAATTAATAGCCGCCTTAGCTACTGCTGGAGCTACCCAATAGATTAATCTTGGATCTAATGGTTTAGGAATAATTTGTGTTTTACCAAAAGATATGCTTTTCTCATCATACGCTTCATTAACAACATCAGGAACTTGTTCTTTTGCTAATGCAGCAATTGCCTTTACAGCAGCTAACTTCATTTCTTCATTAATTGTTGTAGCCCTAACATCTAAAGCTCCTCTAAAAATATAGGGAAACCCAAGAACATTATTTACCTGATTTGGATGATCAGACCTCCCAGTTGCCATAATGAGATCATCTCTAGTGCTCATAGCTAAATCATATTTAATCTCTGGATCAGGATTAGCTAGAGCAAAAACAATAGGGTTAATCGCCATACTACTTATCATTTCTTTAGTCAATATGCCTCCACGAGACAAACCTAAAAAAACATCAGCATTTGTCATTGCTTCTTCTAAAGTCATATCATTACAAGACTGCATAAATTTTTTCTTGTGTTTGTCTAAATCTTTTCTGTTTTTATGAATTAAACCCTTTGAATCAAATACATATATATTTTTCCTTTTAACACCTAAAGAAACATACAATTTTAAGCAAGACTGTGCGGATGCTCCCGCTCCACTAACTATTACTTTAATTTGATTAATATTTTTTTCTGCAATTTCCAATGCATTTAACAACGCAGCAGATGAAATTATAGCTGTACCATGTTGATCGTCATGCATTACCGGAATATCTAATTCTTTTTTTAACCTTTCTTCAATCTCAAAAGCTTCAGGAGCTTTTATATCCTCAAGATTAATACCACCAAACGTACTTGAAATAGCTTTTACTGTTGATACAAATTTTTCTATATCTGTTTCATCAACTTCGATATCAAAAACATCAATATCGGCAAAAATTTTGAATAAAAGCCCCTTTCCCTCCATTACGGGTTTTGATGCTTCAGGACCTATATCTCCCAGACCTAAAACTGATGTTCCATTTGATATTACTGCTACTAAATTACCTTTAGCAGTATAATTATAAACATCTTCTTTGTTTTTTTCTATTGCAATACATGGTTCAGCAACTCCGGGAGAGTAAGCTAATGATAAATCTCTTTGAGAACTATATGGCTTACTAGGAATAACCTCAATTTTACCTTTTCTGCCCGAACTGTGATATTCAAGAGCATCTTTTTTAAAAATTTTATTTGACATAAATACTAAATCTAAAGCTAAATTAATCAACTGCAAATAATACAAAGTATAAAGCTTACATTTATTGCAATAATTTATTAAAATGAAACATTTAGTAGTGCTGAGCGGTGCAGGAATAAGTGCTGAAAGTGGTTTATCTACTTTTAGGGACAACAACGGACTATGGGATCAATTTCCAATTGAAGAAGTTGCCACATTTGAAGCTTGGAAAAAAAATCCAAAAAAAGTTAATGATTTTTATAATCTAAGAAGAAAAAATTGTTACGATGCCCATCCAAACAAAGCTCATAAAATATTAGCAGATCTTGAAAAAAAATTTAAAGTTAATATTGTAACACAAAATATTGACGATTTACATGAAAGAGCAGGCTCCAAAAACGTATTACATCTTCATGGTTTAATAACTAACTCTAGAAGCTCTGTTACCGGAAAAATATATGAAATACCAAGAGGAAAACATATAGAGTATGGTGAAAAATGTTCAGATGGACACTTATTAAGACCTGATGTTGTTTGGTTCGGAGAAGAAGTTCCTAATTTATCTTCTGCTTCTAAAATTATACAAAAGGCAGATATTTTATTAATAATTGGGACATCACTGCAAGTCTATCCAGCGGCAAGTTTAATACATTATTGCAAAAAAAATTGCAAAAAATTAATAATTGACCCTGATGAGTTAAATATTTCCACAGACTTTTTTCACATTAAAAAAAAGGCCGTTGAAGGAATGAAGGAAATTAATAGAATACTCCTTTAACTATTTAATAATTAGTCTTTTTGTTTTGATAATTTCTTCACCCTTAAGTATGGAATATAAATATAATCCTGGGTTTAATTTATCTAAATTTATCCTATTATTTCCTTTCATAAGTTTATTTTCCAAAACGTTTTCCCCTGTAATTGTATAGAGTCTGAAAATGCTATTGGATCCATTTAGAACATCAATGTTAAAAAATTGATTTGCTGGGTTTGGGTATTCTGTAGTTTTAAAATTATAAGGACTATCAAGGCCTGTTGTAGATGAGTATATAAGATTTAAATCGACTGAATCTAAGATTTCAGAATTTAAATTATCAAGAACATAATATCTTATCTGTGCTGTTCCCTCATCTAGAAAAGAACCTTGTGGCTTCATTAAAGTTGAATCGTTAGGCGAAACAATTGTTGGAGTTTGAGATGTCCAATCCTGTCCACTGCATGGGTGACATAGGTTTTGATCACAAAATTGATCGTAAAAGTCAACATCTGATTCCAAAATAACTCTTCTAAATAAAAGCTCTAAATCAGCATTTGTTTTATTTACGACCCGCATGTAAACATAAAATGAGGATGTAGTAGATGTGTGAACAATAGTTTGGCTATTATAGACAACTCCAGGGTCATGATCTAAAAGGATTTCAACTTCGTTTTGAGCATGTAAAGAAAATGACACTGCTACTATACAAATTAATGTTGATAATTTATTCATTATTGTTTTTTTCTATAAATATAATAAAAATTACTTCATTTTCGACGGATATTTTACAATGAAATTAAATAACAACTTTCATAAGTTCCACTAAAAGTTTTTATTCTGTAATTAAACCTTTATATTAGCACCACTAAAATTCAAAAATTTATCATGAAAAAAATCTACTCATTAATCTTATCTGTTATTTTAGCTTCTGGATTTTATTCCCAAAGCTTAACAGCTATAACACCTTCATCTGCTAACCAAGGAGAGACCCTAGATGTAACTATTACTGGACAAAATACAAATTTTTCTCAAGCGAGTAGTACTAGTTTATCTTTATACTTCGAGTTCAATCAAAGCAGTTCTACTATTAATGTATCAAATATTTTAGCCTCAGACGACAACACGTTAACAGCCTCTATTTCGGTACCTGAAGATGAAACACTTGGATCATATGATTTAATTGTTTACAACAACGTTGACGGTAATTTATCGCTTGCTGGTGGTTTCGAAATTACTGAGACACCTCCCTCAGGTCCTATATATGTTGAAGATTTTGAAAGTGCCACAGGAGGAAATTTACCTGATGGATGGACACAAGTTACCAATGCTACTGATGGGGGTTACTCGACATCTTCAGATTTAACTAGCCAATATTTCAATTTTCCTGCACATACACAATATGTCGGAACCAATGATGATTTATGTGACTGTGATAAATCTGATGAACAATTAATTTCCAATCTTATTTCGCTGCCTTCAAATACGATCCCAGTATTAACTTTTGAATATATTTTAGGTCAATATTATGGAGAGTATGCTGAAGTTGCTGTTTCAACTGACGGAGGTACAACTAACACAGTTTTATCAACATTGACTGCGACAAACCCAGGCGGAACTCATACTTGGGAAAGTCATTCTGTAGATCTTTCTGCTTATGCTGGTCAGGACATTAATTTGGTTTGGATATACCAAGATAATGATGGTTGGGGATCTGGTCTTATGATTGATGATGTATCTATTGCTGAAGTAACATGTGGACAAGTAACTGATTTAAGTTTATCTGATTTGAGCTTTTCTAGTGCAACTATTTCTTGGAACGCTGGTGCATCAGCCAATTCATACAATGTCGAATATGGTGCTGCTGGGTTTGAATTAGGTTCAGGAATGCAAGAAGCTTCAAGTGAAACAAGTTTCACTTTAACGGACCTAGATGGTCAAACTAACTATGACTTTTATGTTCAAAGTGATTGCGGTGATTCTGATTTAAGTAGTTGGACTGGTCCATTTTCATTTACTACTCTTCCAGCTCCTGTAGCTTGTGGAGATGTTGTCGAACATTGTTATGATGTTGGTTCATATATTGTTTTCACTGCTAGTGTTGAAAATCCTGGTGATGTAATTGGAATAGATATTATTGCTGGTGAAACTGAAGTTGGTTATGATAATCTTCAAATATGGGATGGAGTTGGAAACACAGGAAATTTACTTTATGATGCGGACGGAGACCATGCTGGTGTGATGATAATTTCAAACACGGGTACAATAACGATGTATATTGAAGGAGATGGAAATTATAATTGTGTAGATGGATTAGGTGGTCCTTACGTTCCATTTGAGGTTAACGTTAACTGTTTTACTCCTGCTGCAGTTGATATGGAGTTAACAGAACTAACTATGGAAAGCCTTGTAGTAGCAGGTGCTAATAATATTACTGGAACAGTAACAAGTTATGGAACTGACCCTATAACATCAATTGATATTGCATGGAATGATGGTTCTGGAGCTAATACAGAAACATTTAGTGTTAACATGAACTTTGGTGACACCTATGACTTTACTCACAGCACACCTTTAAATACTGTTGGCGGTGAAACTTATAATGTTGAAGTTACAGTTAGTGCAACTGGTGATGCAGATGAAAGTAATAACACTATAAGTACAACAGTTTCTACAGTATCTTCTCTAGTAACTAAAGTAGTTGTAGGCGAAGAAAAAACTGGTGAGTGGTGCGGATGGTGCCCAAGAGGTGCTGTTGGATTAGCAGAAGCATACTTGTCTAACCCTGATGACTTTATTGGTATTGCCATTCACAATGGTGATGCAATGGCAGTAGCTTCTTATGATGGAAACATTGGAGATTACATTCCTGGTGGTTACCCTGGAGGTGGTGTCGATAGAGTAATTGCGGGTGATCCATCTGAATTTACTGCTATGTACAATGCGAGAAAATCTCTGATAGTTCCAGCTTCAGTTGAAGCATCAGGAACATATGACGACAACACAATTACAGTTGATGTTACTGCAAGCTTCGTAGGTTCACTTTCTGGAGACTACAGGTTAGCTGCTGTTATTCTTGAAGATAGTGTTGCTGGTGCAGGTCAAGTAAACTATTATGCAGGTGGAAATTATGGGCCTATGACTATGCCAAATACAGGTTCAATGCCCAATTTTGAATTTGGTGCTGCAAATTCACCTTCAACTGTGAGTCCTTTCTATCACGACCATGTTGCTAGAGCACTAGGAGATGATGAAATTAACGGAGCTGTTGGTTCTTTGCCTTCAACAAACACTGATGGAGATATAGCCACTCACACTTACACATTTAATAGAAATAATAATTGGAATGTAGACAAATTACATGTTGTAGGTATGTTAGTGAATGGTGCAACTGGTGAAATACTGAACGCTGGTAAAGGAAATGTAATCAATATCAACTCTGTAAGTATTTCTGAAAACAATTACGAATTATTAAATGTATTTACATATCCTAATCCATCAAGTGGTTTGATTAATTTATCAATCGATTCTAAACACTATGGATTTGGTCAAGTCAAAGTGTTTAATGTCCTTGGAGAAGAAATATACAATAATAGAATTTCTAAGAATACTCCTGGAAATCACATCACACAACTAGACCTTTCTAATTCTCCAAGTGGAATTTATTTCGCAACTGTAAGTCTTGAAGGAGAACAAAAAACTGTAAGGTTTAATATTACAAAATAACAATAAATAATTTTTGAGATAAGAACCTAGGTATCCCTAGGTTCTTATTATTTCTAAAATGAAAAATTTTTTTAGGCTATTATTTATTTTTTATTCAACTATTCATGTATCTGCCCAACAAACAGTTGGGCTGTTTTCTTTTAGCGATAGTGTTCAAATTGGTTATACTCTATTTGGACCAAAATACAGTAAGAACTCTTACTTAATCGATAATTGTGGTAATCAACAATACTTATGGTCTAGCGATTACACAGCGGGTGGCAGTGTTGAACTTCTTGAAAATGGCAACTTAATTAGATCATGTGTTTACTCTAATAACTCACCTATTAACGGCGGGGGTGCAGGAGGAAGAATAGAAGCTATAAGACCTGATCAAGTAATAGATTGGTCAATTGATTTATCTAATGATACTTTAAGACAACACCACGACTTCGAGGTTCTTCCAAACGGAAATATATTAATTATAATTTGGGAGTTAATTTCTATGGAAGAAGCTTTAAGTAATGGAAGAGATTCTTCTTTAATTACAAATGCTGGATTATGGTCAGATTATATTATAGAATATGATCCATTAAATGATTCTATAGTTTGGGAATGGCACAGTTGGGACCACCTTGTACAGGATTATGACTCATCAAAATCAAACTACGGAATTATTTCACAACACAGTCAACTTTTTAATTTAAATTATAGCAGTAACGGAGATCATCCTGATTGGCAACACCTTAATTCAATAGATTATAATGAGTCACTAGACATAATATTAATCTGCAGCCCTTTTTGGAACGAAATTTACTTTATTGATCATTCAACTACAATTGAAGAATCATCTCAGCATAGTGGAGGAAACTTTGAAAAAGGAGGAGATATTTTGTGGCGATGGGGAAATCCATTTACCTATGGTTCAGCAGACTCTTCTGAAAATTTGTTATTTGGGCAACATGATGCTCATTGGATTAAAAATGAATGTCCCGATAGCGGTAAAATTATTCTATTTAATAATGGAAAGAATAGAGGACAAAATCCATATTCAACAGTCAATATTATCGATCAACCTGAATTTTATGATGGAGAATTTTTAAAAAATGCATCAGGTTCATATTTACCCAATTCGTTTAATTATCAATACTTAGATACCACCAACACATTTTTTTACAGCAAAATATTATCCAGTGCAGAACAACTTCCAAACGGCAATATTCTTATCAATGAAGGTGTAAAAGGCCATTTTTTTGAAATAAATCAAAACAAAAATATAGTATGGGATTATGTTAATCCGGTAGTCCAAGATTCTATTTTAACTCAAGAAACAACCGTTCCTGGAAATACATCAATGTTTTTTAATGCATGTTTTAAAACTAGAAAGTATAGTCCTAATTATAGTGGGATATCTATTTTGGATTTAAAGAATTCAGGACCAATTGAAATTACCTCATACGACTCATCATGTGATTTAACTATAAATGTTTTAAATCCTTTGGACATAAATATTTTTCCTAATCCTGCAAAAAATCAAATATCAATATCAACACAATTACCCAACTGTGAATTAGAAATTAGTTCTATTGGCGGTAAATTAATATTAAAAAGAGATTTTGATAAAAATATTTCTGTTAACTTAAACAATCTCATAAACGGGGTATATATAATTAACGTTACTTATAATAATAACAGAAAGTATGCTAAATTTGTAAAAAATGGGTTTTAATCAGATTATTCATTTTTTAGGCTATTTAAATTAATTTCTATGAAAAAGTTAATATTTATAATAGGTGCTACATTTTTTTTATTGAAAATTAGTGCTCAACTTCCAAATGTTACATTAAAAGATGTTGCAGGCAACAATATTGATGTTTCTAAAATAGACAACAATGGAAATCCTATTATTATCAGCTTTTGGGCAACATGGTGTAAGCCTTGCAAAACCGAACTAAATACTATAGCAGAAGAATTTGAAGACTGGGTTGATGAGACAGGTGTTAAACTTATTGCGATTTCCATTGACGATGCAAGATCAAGCTCAAGGGTTGAACCATATGTTAACGCAATGGAGTGGGATTACCTTGTATTGATGGATCCAAATGGCGATATGAAAAGAGCGATGAATGTTAATAATGTTCCTCATACTTTTTTGTTAAATGGAGAAGGTAAAATTGTGTGGAACCATAATAATTATTCACCTGGTGATGAACATGAACTTTACAATGAATTAGTTAAATATTCTAAATGAAAAATGTATTAATAATAACGTATATTCTTATTAATACATATTCATTCTTATCTCAATCCGAATCAAACAACGGCTATGTTAATGGCAATATTCAAGCCATAGGCCAATATTATCAAGAAGATACATTGATAAATGCTGCACTACCAAATCACCTTTACGGGTTTAACGGTTTTACAAATGTAAACTTTCAAAAAGGGGATTTTAGAGCAGGTATAAGATACGAAAGCTACTTAAATACTCTTGAAGGTTATCCTACATCCTTCTCAGGAACTGGTTTTGGCTATCGTTATTTAACATGGAATAAGGATAATGTTGATGTCACTATTGGTAACTTCTATGATCAACTTGGAAGTGGTATGATATTTAGAGCTTACGAAGAAAGACAATTAGGAATTGATAATGCTTTAGATGGAATACGCTTAAAATACAGTCCTTATAAAGGGGTTTATTTAAAAGGTATGATTGGTAAACAAAGACATTATTTTGCAGATGGAATGATAAATGGAAATGGAATCATTAGGTGTATTGATGCAGAAATTAACATTAATGAAATTTTTGACAGTTTAAATAATTCAAAATTCAAAGTTCAAGTAGGAGGAAGCTTTGTAAGTAAATTTAATAATGATAATACAACCCCAGATTTTATTCTTCCTAATAATGTAGGAGCTTCTTCAGCTAGATTAAATATGCGTTACCAAAAATGGCGATTTTCAGGAGAGTTCGTTAATAAAATAAATGACCCATATCCAGACAATTTAGATCAAAGATTTAATTATCTATATAAAAATGGAGAGGGACTATTATTCAACTTAGGTTATTCTAAAAAAGGTTTTGCTCTAGATTTATCAGCGAAACACATGGATAACATGCTATGGAGATCGACAAATGTGAGTGTAGGGCCTACCGATTTACTTATAGGATTTTTACCTGCCTTAACTAAACAGCACACTTATAACCTAGCCGCAACATTATATCCTTATGCTACAAACCCTAGAGGAGAGGTTTCTTACCAAGCAGACTTGATGTATAAAATCCCAAAAAAAACACTACTTGGCGGTCGTTACGGAACTTCAATAGCTGTAAATTTTGCAACAACTTATGTACCTAAAAGAAAATTTATTGATGATTTAGAATCAACTAGACAAAGTTACGCAACTAGTTTTTTTTCAAGAAGTGATAGTATTTTATACCAAGACTTCAATATTGAAATAAAAAGGAAAATAAATAAAAAGCTTAAATTAAATTTAAATTACTTCAATTTTATTTTTGAAGATAGGGCTGTACTAGTCGCTCAAAAACATGAACTCATTCATGCCCAAATAGGAGTTTTAGACTTAACTTATAAAATCAATAGAAAGCATTCAATAAGATGGGAATTTCAAGGGCTTTGGACACAAAAAACTGATGAGTTGATTACCAATAGTGAAGGAAAAAAAGTGTATAGAAAAGAAGATCAAGGAGATTGGATTTTTGGGCAATTAGAATATACTTTTAGCCCGCACTGGTATATTGCTGTTTTGGATCAATATAATTATGGCAACTCTGAACCAAAAAAACGAATACACTATGCATTAATATCTGCAGGTTTCATTAATGGTGCTCATCGTTTTTCTTTTCAATATGGAAAACAAAGAGCGGGAGTGTTCTGTGTAGGTGGTGTCTGCAGAGCGGTACCTGCATCAAATGGGTTAACTTTTACATTTACATCAAGTTTTTAATTATGAAGAATTGTTTTTACTTATTGATTTTTATAGTTTTCGGGCTTTTTAGTTGTGATAAAGTTGAAAATCCTATCCCACCAGTTTTTGGTGATGTAGACTGGAGTTTATATCCTGGTGATTCTAATGACTACCTAACCTTATATAATTTTGATAATCCTGAAACCAATTGGAGCACTAATTACAATACTAAAAAATACATTCTTTTAGAAGATTACACTGGTCATAAATGTACAAATTGTCCTGATGCAGCTATAATTGCTGAGCAATTAGAAGACGACACCTCTTTGAATGTAATACTAGTTGCTATTCACGCTTCTCCTGATGGTTCATTCCAAGCAACAGATGATGTTTTTATAGACGATTTTACTACCGAAGCAGGTGACACATATGTAACGGAAATGCCAGGGATGTTTGCAAATCCGATGGGTACAATAAACAGAAAAAATACTGGCTTGAACAATTCTGTTTGGCATTTAGTAGGTTCATGGGAGAATGCAGTCAATCAAGAAAATAATCAAGTTTTATTAGCAAATATTCAAATAAAGAAAAATCATTTCGCATCAACAAATGGTCTATTTATCCATACTGAAACAGAATTTAAATCAGATATGAACGGAAATTACCATTTAGTAATTTTCTTAATTAGGAATTCTGTGATTGCTCCTCAAAAAATGTCTAATGGTTCTACAAATTACAACTACAATCACCATAGTGTACTTACAGATAATATAAATGGAGTTTGGGGAACAGAAATTAGCTCATCAAATGTGAGTTCCGGAAGTAAATTTTATAATGATTTTTCTTTTGAATTGATTGATCCATCTATTGATTCCTCCTTCAATATTGACAACCTATCTTTGATCACTTTATTATTTGAAAGAAATACTTTTGAAGTGATTCAAGTAATAAAAACCAATCTTTGATAGGGTTAACTTAATCCTCTCATAATACCCTTTGTTGAATCTCTTATAAAATCTAAAACTACTTCTTTTTCCTCAGAAACAGGGATTTCTAATTCAGCAACACTTAAAGCTGTTGTTATATTACTATTTTGAACATAAATTACTCTATAAATATCTTCAATATTAATTATTTGTTGATCATTAAACCCTCTTCTTCTTAATCCAATTGTATTAACTCCGACATAGGATAAAGGTTCTCTTGCAGCTTTCACATAAGGTGGTACATTTTTTCTTACTAAAGAACCTCCTGCAATAAATGTATGCTCACCAATGTTTACAAACTGTTGTACAGCTGCCGTACCTTCGATAATTACCCAATCTCCAACAATAACATGTCCTGCTATCTGAACTAAATTAGCTAACACAACATTATCACCAATTATACAATCATGAGCTATATGAACATATGACATCAATAGACAATTCTTACCAATTATAGTTGTTTTTTTATCTGCCGTACCTTTATGAATCGTCACATACTCTCTTACAGTCGTGTTATCTCCAATTATTGTGGTAGCATATTCACCTTTATATTTTAAGTCTTGTGAATCAGCAGAAATAATTGCACCAGGAAAAATTTTACAATTTTTACCTATCCTAGCTCCATTCATAATTACTGCGTTTGAACCTATCCAAGAGTTATCACCCACTTCAACATCTTCATAAATTGTTGCAAATGGTTCTATAGATACGTTTTTTCCAATTTTCGCATTTGGATGTATATTTGTTTGTGGATAATTAGACATTATGTTTTTAAATTATGGTTAAAATAATGAAATTATTCTGTTCTGTCTTTAACTACTTGTGCCAACATATCTGCTTCAATACAAACCTCCCCATTTACAAATCCTTTTCCGCCCATATGTACTAATCCCCTTCTAATGGGAGAAATCAACTTAAGCTCAAAAACAATTGTATCGCCTGGAATTACCTTTCTTTTAAACTTAACATTATCAATTTTCATAAAATAAGTTGAGTATAAGTGTGGCTCTTCAACTTTACTTAGAGAAAATATACCACCTGTTTGAGCCATAGCTTCAATTTGAAGCACGCCAGGCATAACTGGATTTCCTGGGAAATGACCAGTGAACTGCGGTTCATTCATAGTTACATTTTTCACTCCAATTATTCCGTCATCGGTTATTTCCATTATCTTATCAATCAGCAAGAATGGGTACCTATGAGGTAACATTTTTTCTATTTCTGAAATATTATAAAGAGGTTTTTTATATAGATCAAATTGTTTTGGTGCTTTAGATTGTTCTTTCATGGCTGCTTTTAAAATTTTTGCAAATGATGTGTTTAGTTTATGACCTGGTTTTTTTGCAATAATATGTCCTTTTATAGGAAAGCCTATAAGTGCAAGATCTCCGATCAAATCAAGTAATTTGTGTCTAGCTGGTTCGTTATGAAACTGTAGGTCACAATTATTTAAAATATTTCCATTAATTTTTATGTCTACTTCTTCTTTACCAAGAAGGTGAGCCAAATCTTTTAATTCTGAAATATCAATATCTTCCCGATCAACCATCACAATAGCATTTTCAAGATTACCTCCTTTAATTAAATTAGCTTTTGCTAAATTTTCAAGTTCAGTAAGCAAAACAAAAGTTTTACAAGAAGCAATTTCTTGAACATAATCATTCATATCTCTGAGCTCAGCATATTGAGTACCTAAAACTGAATCACCATAATCTAAAACTACAGAAACTTTAAAATCTTCAGACGGAATATATAATATTTCGGATCCTGATTCAACATCTGTATAATTTAATGGTTTATTAAGTTTTAAAAATTTAATTTTTTCTTTCTGCTCTTTGATTCCTACTTTGAGAATAGCTTCAACATATTGCTTTGCACTTCCATGCAAAATAGGAATTTCCGAAGAATCAATTTTTATAAGGGCATTATTAATTTTAAGTGCATAAAGTGCTGACATTAAATGCTCAACTGTGATAATCTTAACATTATTTTTTTCAATAGTAGTGCTTCTCTGGGTATCTGTAACTAGGTTAACATCAGCAGAAATAATTGGTTGATTTTCAATATCTATTCTTTGAAACTTTATCCCATGGTTTTCAGGTGCTGGCTCAACAACCACATTGGCATTGTTTCCTGTATGAAGTCCTACTCCGTTAAATTTTATAGATTCAACTATTGTGTTTTGGTTAGGCATTATCTTTCTTAAGTTTTGAATTAATTTCTAAAATTTGCTTCCTTAAGTTGGGGAGATTTTTAAATAAAATATAGCTTCTTTTATAATCTCCTATCTCAAAAGCCGGTGAACCTTGTATAATTTGATTTTCTTCAGTTATACTATTACCAACTCCACTTTGCGCAGCAATTTTAGTTCCTTTTGCAATTTGAATGTGACCTACTATACCTACTTGACCACCTATCATGACATTATCTCCAATCTTTGTGGAACCAGCTATTCCTGTTTGAGCAGCAATAACTGTATTAGTTCCAATTTCAACATTGTGAGCTATCTGAACTAAGTTATCTATTTTAACTCCCGTTCCAATTATTGTAGATCCCATAGTTGCTCTATCGATTGTTGTGTTCGCACCGATTTCAACATAATCATTAATAATGACATTACCAATTTGAGGAACTTTTTGATATTCATTTTCTTTGTTAGGTGCAAATCCAAAACCATCAGAACCAATTACAGCTCCAGAATGAAATGTGCAATGTACCCCTATTTTAGTTTTATTGTAAACTTTTACACCAGAGAAAAGCTTTGACCCCTCACCTAATGCGACGTCTTTTCCTACATGACAATGAGAATATATTTGACAATTATCTCCAATAATTGCATTTTCTCCAATATAAGAAAATGCTCCTACATAGACTGAATCACCAATTTTTGCTGACGGATGAATAAATACTGGTTCTTCTATTCCAACAAGTTTGTTGTTGGTAAACTCATCATACATTCTTAATAATTGTGCTAGACTTTCATAAGCATTTTCAACTTTTATTAACGTTAGCTTTTTTGGCAGAGCTTTTGAAGGGATAAAATTTGAGTTCACCAAAGCGATAGAAGCTTTAGTTTTATAAATTAATGGTTCATATTTTGGATTAGCAAGAAAAGTCAAAGTACCATATTTAGCCTCTTCAATTTTCGAAAATTCATTTACAGAAGTATTAACGTTACCTACAATAGTACCATTAATTAATTCTGCAATTTGGTTTGCTGTGATTTCCATTAGAATGTTAAAAATAGTAATTCTTATTATATATTATTACTCAAAAGGATGGTGAAAATAAATAATATTTTTTAACAACATTAGATAAGGCCCTAATGTTTAAATTATCAGATGCTTCTGTTATATCTTTCAAAGAACCATCTTTAAATAAAATCTTAATTTCATCCTTATCAGAACTATATGCATTATTTTGCATTTCCTTTTGGTATACAAAGTATTTAATCTCATCATTATTAAGACCTAATTTCTTTTTATGGCTTCTTTTTAGTTCTGTAACCAACGTTGAACTAAAGGGCTTAGGACTAATTTTAACTTTTGGTAATTTCCTGTTAATCATCATCTTACACATTAATGACAATACTCTATCACTACTACTACACCATGATTTTACACAGAACAAAACATCAAAATCATCAATTATTGAAAATGCCTTTAAATTTTCTGGCTTTAGCATTAATTTTCTATCAATTTTATTGGACAGAAACAACTTAATTTCGTCTGTAACAAATATTTTTTCACCAGCTTTAATCATTTGTCTTGCTCGATTTATTATTTGTTCTAACAAAAACTCTGCACTAAGAACAGTCTTGTGTAAATAAACTTGCCAATACATTAATCTTCGAGCTATTAAAAATTTTTCTATTGAATAAATTCCTTTTTCTCTTATTACAATTTCATTGTTATTTAAAGCAAACATTTTAATAATTCTTTCATTACTTACAACACCTTCTGAAACTCCTGTAAAAAAACTATCTCTTTTTAAATAGTCTAAACGGTCCATATCAAGTTGAGATGAAACTAGCTTATGTAAAAATTTTTTAGGATACTCATCTTTAAAAATTGCAATAGCAGTACTTAATGTTCCGCTAAAAAACTTATTTAAATCTTCCATAAACAGCAAGGAAACAGCTTCATGATCTAAATTATTTAAAAAAGATTTTTCAAGAGCATGAGAAAAAGGGCCATGACCAATATCGTGTAGTAAAATTGCTAAAGTGACTCCTAATTCCTCATCATTTGAAATTTCTTTTCCTTGTTCTTTGAGCGTTTGTAGTGCTTGTTTCATTAAATATGCAGATCCTATTGCGTGATGAAATCGAGTATGGTGAGCACCAGGGTATACCATGTAAGTTAGTCCTAGTTGCTTAATTCTTGATAACCTTTGAAAAAAAGGATGATCAATAATCTCTAACAAAATTCCTTTGTTTAAAGTAATAAATCCGTATACAGGATCGTTAATAATTTTATTAACTTGATTGTTCATAATTTAATAGCTGATTAAGTTAAAACAAATCTAATTAATTAAAAATACTAAATGATAAGAATACTTTGGGCAGACGATGAAATAGAAAGCCTTAAACCGCACCTTCTATTTTTAGAAAAAAAAGGATATGATGTAGAAGCAGTTAACTCAGGGAATGAGGCTGTGGAGAAATTTAATACAAAACCATTTGATTTGGTTTTTTTAGACGAAAATATGCCTGGTATGAATGGGCTAGTTGCTCTTGAAAAAATAAAAAGGTTAAACCAGAGTGTACCGGTTATAATGATCACAAAAAGTGAAGAAGAAATGATCATGGAAGAGGCCATAGGAAAACAAATATCCGATTATTTAATTAAGCCAGTAAATCCTAATCAAATCCTTATGGCAATAAAAAAGTTATTGGACGGAAAAAGATTAGTTAGTGAAACTAATTCAACTTCTTACCAACAAAAATTTAGAGAAATAGGAAGTGAAATAAGTCAATCATTAGATTTAAATAAATGGAAAGAATTATTTAAGAAACTAACATATTGGGAAATGCAATTAGAGCTTTCTGACCAAAATATGACAGAGATTTTAAACATGCAAAAGGAAGAAGCAAATCAACTTTTTTCCAAATACATTGACAAAAATTATACCGATTTATTAAATGATGATTCTACGTTACTAAGCCATCGCCTATTGAAAGATGAATTATTTTCAAAGCTAAAAGACAGTGATTATTTCCTCATTGTAATTGATAATTTAAGATACGATCAATGGTTAGCAATTAAGCCTGTAATTGAAGAACTTTTTTCTATTGAAAAAGAAGGAATATATTCAAGTATATTACCCTCAACTACACAGTACGCAAGAAATGCACTTTTCTCAGGACTTACTCCCCTTGAAATAAAAAATCAATATCCTTCAAAGTGGATTGATGAAGATACTAACGAAGGAAAAAATCTAAACGAAGAGTTTTTTTTAAAGGAAAATTTAAGAAGAAATTATATTTCTGTTAAATCATCTTACAATAAAATAACTCATCTTGATGCAGGTAAAAAATTAGTATATAAATTCAATAACTTGTTACAAAATAATTTAAATACTATTGTTTATAATTTTGTAGATACACTTTCTCATGCAAGAACAGACATGGAAGTAATTAAAGAATTAGCAGAAGATGAAGCAGCATATAGATCGATTACTTTAAGTTGGTTTAAACACTCCCCTCTTTTTGAAATTATAAAAAAAATTAGTGAAAGTGAAAAAAAAATTATGCTTACCACAGATCATGGGACGATAAGAGTGAAAAACCCAACAAAGGTTGTTGGCCCAAAATCTACAAATAGTAACATGAGATATAAAGTTAGCAAAAACTTATCTTACAATAGAAAAGATGTTTTTGAAGCAATGAATCCTGAAAAATTAGGGCTCCCAAAAAACAACTTAAGTAGTGCATTCATTTTTGCTAAGGAAGATAATTACTTTGTTTATCCTAATAATTATCATCATTTTGCTAATCTCTACAATGACACATTCCAGCATGGTGGGATTTCGATGGAGGAAATCTTAATTCCATATGTTTTTTTAAACCCTAAATAAACTGTTTTAATACTTGGAGGCTAGTTCTAAATATTGGTAAACAGAGAAAATATCGTTATCAGAACAATTATCACAGTATTTGAAGGCTACATTTTTCATACTTATAAGGGTAACCCCACCATTATTGATGTAGTACTGAACATAATTTGAAAATAAGGTTAGAAAACAATCACTTTTTCCAATGTTCATTTTACTTATTTCATACATGTATTCTTTTGGGTAATATAAAAAATAGTTAAATAAAGAGGATTGGAGTTTTGAAACTTGTTCAATATCTAAATATTGACAGTAATAACCCAAGGACTGAAATGCTAAAGATCTCCAAGGCTTTTCATTTTCTTTCAATTTAAGTAATATTTCGTCAAAAAAAATAGGTTTTAGGACTGTATCCTTTTCATAAATTAAATTTAAAATGTGTTTTTTACAATTGTCATGACCTTCAAATATTTCTTTGTGATTTATTCCGTCAAGGTTGGAATAAATTTCTTCATTTTTAGAACCGCATGTATACAAAGAAAAAATGAAAAAAAATAAAATAATTACTTTCACAACTTATGATGTTTTATAGTTAAAAACTAATCGCACAAGACAACCAAAAGAGAGTAAAGCAAGTATCAAATGGATTGGCTGTAGAATTATTGGCAAACTGAAGTCAGCTAATATTTTTCCAACTAAGCCTTCAAGAAAAATAAAAAATATAAGTAAATAAATTTCCTTAAGCCTAATTTTTTTAAAATAGCTTATTAACCCTAAAATTATTGCATAAACAACTAAAAATAAGGCCGCAGATCTATGAGAAATAAAAAATTTAAAATTTACAAAAACCAAATTAGATCTTTCATGGCTTTCCAACCAATGATCTACAATTTGCCTGACTTGAGTGCCTAAAACAATTTGAAAAAGAAAAAATAATGATCCGAATACTGCAATTAACTTCATCCATTTTGGAAGAGACTTTTTTTCATTACTCCAATAAGCAATTATATATATCTGCCAAGCAATCATAATTGCTGCTATTACCATATGTACAGTTAAAACCCATGGAACAATATTTGTAGCAACAACCATTGATCCCCACCAAGCTTGAAAGCCTGTCAATACAATTAATCCAAAAGACAACAATGATTTAACTAATCTACTATTTCTAGAGAAAAGAGAGAATAAAAATCCAAAAAAAATAAAAATGCCAGCTAGAGCACCAATTAACCTATTGATGTATTCAAACCATGTATTCCATACATTAAATGGCTGTTCATAAAGTAAAGATTTGTCAGATATTATTTGACTGGCCTTTTCATTGAGACCTATAGTTTTTAAAAAATTAGAAAACTTTAGTATTTTTTTTTCTCTAACCGATGAGTAATAATTTTGATAATTATCAGGAAGATGGTCAACACTGGTGGGAGGAATATATTGATCAAAACATTTTGGCCAATCTGGACAACCCATGCCAGAACCAGTCATTCTGACAACGGAACCCGCGACAACTACCAAATAAATGGCAATTAAAGTAACCCATTGGTATTTAATCAAATTAATTTTTTTATAAAAATTCAATTATTTAAAGAATATAAAAAGTTTGTTCAATTTCAATTACCAATTATGTATTTAAAAATGTAATATTTCTTTTAAGTCCTTTGAACTTAGTTCTTTTTACTGCAGATTTTTTAAAAAGGTTTTGGTACATCTCCTCATCTAAATCCTTCCACTCTTTTTTCGTCAGTGAAAGTAAATCACTCGGTGGATCAAATAACGGTTCTTGGTGTGGTTTTGCCAATCGGTTCCATGGACAAACTTGTTGACAAACATCACAACCAAACACCCAATTATCCATTTTACCACTAAACTCTTTTGGAATGATCTCTTCTCTAAGTTCAATGGTTAAATAAGAAATACATTTTGATCCATCTACTACATACGGTTTAACAATGGCATCGGTCGGACAAGCATCAATACACCTTGTGCAATTACCACAATAATCTTTAATTGGAATATCTGTTTCTAGTTCTAAATCTAAAATTATTTCAGCAATGAAAAAATATGACCCTTTTTTCTTATTGACTAAATTGGTGTGTTTACCAATCCAACCTAGGCCACTTTTTTTTGCCCAAGCCTTATCCATTACAGGTGCTGAATCAATAAATCCTCTCATATTAACCTCGCCAAAATTTGTGACAATAAAACTTTGGAGTTCTTTTAATTTTTTCTTGATCACAAAATGATAGTCTTTTCCATATGCATACTTAGAAATTTTAGGAGCCTCTGGATCAACTTGTTCTTTATCTGTAAAATAATTGTAAAGAATTGTAATCACTGATTTAGCTCCATGAACCAATTTTCTAGGATCTGTTCTTAGATCGAAATGGTTCTCCATATAGTTCATTTTACCATGATAATTATTTGAAAGCCATTTTTCAAGATCTCTTGCTTCTTTCTCCAAAAACCCAGCTTTTGAAATACCAATGTGAGAAAAGCCTAATTCAAAAGCTTTCTGTTTGATAATAGCTGTTTGTGCTGTTTTATCAATCAAAACATTTCTTTTTGACCAGAACTATTTATAGGCTTGTTTAGGTGTTTATAGGCTAAATCTGTAACCATCCTTCCTCTTGAAGTCCTTATTAAATAACCTTGCTGAACCAAAAAAGGTTCATAAACTTCTTCTATTGTCCCAGATTCTTCTCCAACAACTGTTGCCAAAGTATTTATTCCAACTGGACCACCTTTATATTTTTCGATGATAGCTAATAAAATTTTGTTGTCCATTTCATCTAATCCATGTTGATCAACGTTTAAAGCAGTTAGTGCTATTTGAGTGATTTTGTTATCAATTACTCCATCACCTTTAACTTGAGCATAATCTCTTACTCTTCTTAATAATGCATTAGCTATTCTTGGAGTACCCCTGCTTCTCCCTGAAATTTCAGCAGAAGCATCAGGTTTAAGGGGAATATCTAAAATTTTTGAGGACCTATTTACTATATTATTTAATATTTTCTGACTGTAATACTCCAACCTACAATTTATACCAAATCTTGCCCTTAATGGAGCTGTAAGCAATCCACTTCTAGTTGTAGCTCCAATTAAAGTAAATGGATTCAAATCTATTTGCACAGTTCTTGCGTTTGGTCCAGTATCTAAAACAATATCAATTTTATAATCCTCCATTGCAGAATATAAGTATTCTTCTATAACAGGGCTTAGTCGATGAATTTCATCTATAAATAGTACATCACCAGTTTCAAGATTAGTCAGTAAACCAGCTAAATCTCCAGGTTTATCTAATACTGGGCCTGAAGTTATTTTGATTCCAACATCCATCTCATTAGCGATAATTTGTGCCAAAGTAGTTTTCCCAAGACCAGGAGGACCATGAAGTAATACATGATCCAATGATTCTGCTCTCATTTTTGCTGCACTAACAAAAATTTTAAGATTTTCAACTACTTGAGCCTGACCTGAGAAATCAGAAAAAATTTTTGGTCTTAGTGCAGTTTCATATACTTTATCACTATTGTCTTGATCATCAGATCTAAAATCATACTCTTCAATCATGTTGTAAATATAATCATGTATTTTTCAGTTGTAAAAAGTACTTATATATTTCTACAAATTTTAAGTTAACTCTTGCGATTAGAGTTTGCACTGTTAACCCAGATTCATAAATACTTTTATCGTGTACTGTAAGCCTCATTCCCGTTCCTAAACCAATATTAAATTGTTTAAATCCTTTATATTCAATAATAAATGAAGGTTCAAAAAAGGCATAAAATCCGTTATTTTTCTTTTTAATTGTACCTAATCCAAAGTCTAAAGGAACTTCAGCTGACCAATATTTATTAAAAATTATAAGATATTCAGCAAAGAAATTAAAGGCTGTAAAACTTAATAATCTCCCCCTTCGTTTTTTTAGCCAACAATAACCAACACCAACTCTGAAAATATCATTAAACTCAAGGTAAGGCTTTAGTTCTCTTAATTGCGATAAGTTATGATCTAATATAAAATATTTACTTTCAAATTTAAACCCAATGGTAGGCTTTGTCTTTAAACTTGAAATTATATCTATATTTTGAGAAAAAAATAATAAAGGAATAAACAATAAAAACAAAAAAGTCCGTAATCTAAAGAATACGGACTTATTTTTGACATTCAAACAATTTTTAGTGTTCTTCTTCATTCTCTTCTAAAGGAATGTTTTGAGGTACAAAATCTTTTTCTTTACCAGGCTTACTAAAGTCGTAAGGCCATCTATAAACAGTAGGAATTTCTCCATACCAATTACCGTGAATATGTTCAACGGGTGTAGTCCATTCTAAGGTATTTCCTTTCCATGGGTTTTGAGAAGCTTTTTGCCCTCTAAAAACAGAGTAAAAGAAATTGAAAAAGAAAATCATTTGTGCAGCAACACCAATAGAAGCAAATATTGAAATTAGAATATTTAGATCTAAGAAATGGTCAAACATAGGGAAATTTGTGTTTTCATAATATCTTCTAGGAAGACCTCCTTCGCCCAAAAAATGCATTGGTAAAAACACACCATAACCACACACAATAGTCACCCAAAAATGAATCATTCCCATACGTTTATTCATAACTTTTCCATACAATTTGGGGAACCAATGGTATACTCCTGCAAACATACCTAAGATTGCAGTCATACCCATAACAATATGAAAATGGCCAACAACAAAGTAAGTATCATGCTGAGAAATATCTAATGCAGAGTCAGCCAAAATAATTCCCGTAACACCACCAGAAATAAAAGCTGATACAGCACCAATACAAAATAACATCTGTGGAGTCATAACTACATTACCTTTCCAAATGGTAGTAATAAAATTAAAAGCTTTAACTGCGGACGGGATAGCAATAAGTAATGTTGTAAATGTGAAGACTCCACCTAAAAATGGATTCATCCCCGTTAAAAACATGTGATGACCCCAAACAATAAATGATAAGAAACCAATAGCTAACATGGATCCAATCATTGCTCTGTACCCAAATATGGGTTTTCTAGAGCAAGTTGAAATTATTTCGGAAGTCATGCCTAGAGCAGGTAAAAGAATAATGTAAACCTCAGGATGCCCTAAAAACCAGAACAAATGTTCGTATAATATGGGACTACCACCAGTTGCATCTAGAGCACCAGATGAGGTAACTATATCACTCATATAGAAACTTGTACCAAAACTCCTATCCATAAGTAATAAAACAGCACATGATAATAAAACAGGAAACGATAAAACACCTAAAATAGCAGTTATAAAGAAAGCCCAAATTGTAAGAGGTAGCTTGGTCATGCTCATACCCTTTGTTCTAAGGTTCAAAATAGTTACTATATAATTGATGCCACCTAGTAATGAAGAGGCTATAAATACTGTCATTGATAGCAACCATAGTGTCATGCCTAAGCCTGAACCTGGTTGTAATTCCTCAAGAACACTTAACGGGGGATAAACTGTCCAACCAGCCATAGCGGGACCAGTTTCTATGAATAGCGAGGCTGCCATTAAAACACTAGAAAGAAAGAATAACCAATAGCTAATCATATTCATTAGTCCAGAAGCCATATCTCTTGCACCGACTTGAAGTGGTATTAATAAATTAGAAAATGTCCCTGACAAACCACCTGTTAAAACAAAAAACACCATGATGGTTCCATGTAAAGTAACAAGACCTAGATACCAATTGCTATCTAACATACCTTCAGGTGCAGCGTCTGAACCTAAAATAGTTTCCAATATCGGAAATTGTTGATCCGGCCAACCCAATTTTAATCTAAAAAGTGCCGAAAGGATTATACCTAAGGCTCCCATAAACATTGCCGTAATTAAATATTGACGACCAATCATTTTATGATCCTGGGAAAAGATATATTTAGTTATAAAACTTTCCTTGTGATGATGGTGTGTAGAATGTGCCATATCAATTATTTTTATACAAATTTATAATTTACAAAGAAGCCTGCTCATTTGTCTTAGGCCAAACTACCTCTTGACCTGAAAAGGTTAAACGTTTTTTATCTCCTTTATTTTCAATCCATTGGTTAAATTCTTCTTGGGTTTCTACAATTACATTTAATTGCATATTTGAATGTCCTGCGCCACATATCTTATTACATAATAATATGTAGTTAAAATCTACTTTTTCTTCTTCCTCTCCAATTCTCTTTTTTCTCTCATTGTGTATTACGTTGATATTTTCCCAATGCTTTATCACTTTAGGATCGGCTCGCATTTCTTCAGTTGTAATAGTTGGGGTCAAAGCAAAACTAGTCTCCATACCAGGAACCGCATTAATTTGGGCTCTAAAATGAGGAAGCCACGGACAATGAATAACATCTTTTGACCTAAATCTAAAAGTATATGGTTGATCTTTCACCAAATGAATTTCTTGCACAATTATATCATCATTACTAGATTCATACGCAGTTTTATTTTCATCTTTTTTATCAATTGATGCTTCTATTCTATATTTTCTTCTCTTTAATCTATCTAAATCATCTCTAAGTTTAGATACCTTTGTTTCTGAAAGTAAATATTCTCCTGCATCATTTTTACTGTAAGATAAAATTGAATCAATATTATGGACTTTACGATCTATCTCATCGTAAGTGTCTTTAATTGTTTTAGAGGTTATAACACCAAGTGGATTAGAGCCGGATATCATTTTATAGTCTGCTTTACCTAAAGTATTATCCGCCCCAGAATATCTAACTATCCAACCAAATTGATAAGCATATACCTCAATATTTTCACCTTCTTCTTGTTGATACATTATTTTATTCCACGTAATTAAACCGTATATTACAATAAAAGCAAGGGCGCAAGCTGGAACGATGGTCCACAATGCTTCTAATTTGTTGTTGTGTGGATAGTAAAGTGCTTTTCTCTCTTCTCTGTAATAGTATTTCCAAGAAAAACCAAAAAGTAATGTATTTGTAATAAAAAAGACTGGTAGTATTATGTACCAATTAATCATCAAAAGATCATCTATTTCTTTACCGTGTTTTGATGCCGCTTGATATAGTCCAGAGTTGGCCCCGTATTCAATTATCAACCATATAACAAAACCAAAGAAAACAAACATGAAAACTAGCATTAAATTTGCCATCAACATGTTTTCACTTCTAGTAACTTTTTCTTGATTCTTGTCTCCAGTAACCTTTGCAGCTAAATCATAAATTTTCATTAACTGCACCAAAGCAATAAAGAAAAGAGCAACTGTGATTATTATAATAAACTTAATTTCCATAATGCCTTAAATGATTAAACTTCATGATGTTTACTTTCTCCTAAATAAGGATGATTTTTTTGTAACAATGGTGATTTAGTCAAAGATTTCAATACGGTGTATGTGAAAAATCCCAAAAATAGCATAAACATTCCAAGTTCCAATAGACCAAGCTCCCATTGATCAAATAATGTTCCAGGCATTACCATATTAAATACATCGAACCAATGTCCAACAAAAATTAACAGCCCAATTACAATCAGATAACCTGCAGATTTTTTTGTGTCTGCAGACATGAAAAATACCATGGGAAAGAAGAAATTAACAATGAAAGTTCCAAAAAATAAAATTTTATAATTGGCTATTCTCTCAGTATAGTAAATTACTTCCTCAGGAATATTTGAGTACCAAATTAACATATATTGAGAAAACCATAAATAACTCCAAAGAAAACTAAGGGCAAACATCCACTTTCCAACATCATGAATGTGGCTGTCTTTGACAAATGGCAGATACCCATTTTTTCTCAAGTATAGAGTAATCAACTGAACCATTATCATGCCACTTAACCATATACCAGAAAAAACGTACCAACCAAAAAGAGTACTGAACCAATGCGCATCAATTGACATAATAAAATCCCAAGCCATTGTTGAAGAGAATACCGCAAAAAAAACTAAAAATAAAGCAGCTCTACGATACATTGTAAAATGAGTTTTTGTTCCACCATCACTATCTTCTTGTTTTGACTTTTTCTTAAACCATAAAAGAAAAAGATAAAATGTAAGAAAATATGCGACAACTCTTATCCAAAAAAATGGGATATTTAAATAAGCTTTTTTACCAAATATTATGGGATCAAAATGACTTGAGTTTGGGTCGGTTAATTCAGGATCCATCCAATGATAAATATGATGACCTCCAAAAGTACCAACAATAAAAACAATTAATAATACAACCATCCCTATAGGTAGGGCTGAAAATACACCTTCAATAACTCTAAGCAAAACAACAGCCCATCCTGATTCTGTCGCATAATGTAATGCTAAAAAAAACAATGCACCTAAAGAAATACCAAAAAAGAAAAATCCATTCACTAATAAGTTGGACCAAAATCTTCTTAATCCAGAATCAAAAAAAGCGATGTCTCCGCTATTAATTAAATTATTTAATTGATCTGCTCCACTGTCAGCATGTTCGCCGTGGTGAGAATCTGAATGTGCAACGTGAGATAAATGTATGTCCCAAATAAATGTTGGTCCATGGTGAGCGTGTGAATCTTCTCCGTGAGAAGCGTGTGGATCTTCTCCGTGAGCTGCGTGTGAATCTTCTCCGTGAGAAGCGTGTGGATCTTCTCCGTGAGATGCGTGTGAATCTTCTCCGTGAGATGCGTGTGTTACATCATGAAAAGTTAAATTATATCCATGCATCTTAGATTGCATTTTTTCTTTGAGCTCATTTTGTTTGTCGACTCCAGCGTGGCCATTGTAAGTTACTTTAACTGAGTGATCATTTATTTTTGTAGAATAAACAAAATCTTTTTGCTGAAAGAAACCTATTACTAAGAAAATGAACCCAATGGAAGCAATTCCAAGTGTTACTTTTTTTGCAGTATCAGAAATTTTATATTCCATCTAGTTTAGTTATTTGATGCAATTGTATTTAAATTTAATTCCTCTAAATTTAATTCGCCATCGAATTGTAATGTTCTAACATACATTGTTACTTTCCATCTTTCGTCTTTATTTAGCTGAGATCCATGCGGACCCATAGCATTTTTCCCATGAGTAATTGTGTGAAAAACTGATCCAGGCTTTCTATCCTTTAAAGTGTTGTAAGCTGGGGGGGCAGCTGGATAGCCACCAACAGTGATAACTTTACCGTCTCCATTACCTTTTTTGCCGTGACAATGCGCACAAAAAACACCGTACAATCTTTTGCCTTCTGCAATATTAATTTTCGTTAGTTCTTCATTTTTATAATAATGTGAAGGTAAATATACTTGTTCACCCGCCCTAATTCTTTCATCTTCAGATGGCCCATAACTAAATGGCATGTTGGTAGCTGAAAGAGTTTTATTTTTACTAAATGGAATAGTTCCTTTAACAGGCCTTCTTGCTGAAATAGTTCTTTTTAGAGTATCATTCACTTTATCTCCAACCAAACCATAATCAACATAAGCTTCTATGGCCTGAGATCTGTACATATCGTCAACCCATTCATAGCCGGGTGAATCGGGATTTTTGGAACATGAATTAATAAGTACTACTACTAAAAGTGAAAAAATAAATATTTCTATATATGTGATTAATTTACGCATATGAAACTTGCTTTTCTTCTATTTCTATAAAATCAGTTGATTTTATAAGTTCATTTATTTTTTTAAAATTACTATTGTAGTTGTCAGACATTTTAACTTCCATAACAAACTTATCGTCAGTAGTTCTAGGATCTGGATTTCTTGGTGGCATTCCAGGTAAGGTTTTATTTCTAATAAGGTACGTGATTGACATCCCATGAGCAGCACATAAAACGGTAAATTCAAAAAATATAGGGACAAAAGAAAGCATATTTTCGTGTAAACTGAAATTAGGCTTACCTCCAATATTCATAGGCCAGTCCAATATCATCATCCACCGTATTCCAATTACCGCTAACATTGCTCCAGTAATACCATACAAAAATGCATTAATTGCTAGTCTTGTAGGTTGAACACCAATTATCGGATCAATTCCATGAAGTGGCATTGGTGAATATACTGTTGAGACAGCAACTCCGTTAGCTACTAGATGCTTTGCCCCATCCATTAGCTTATCGTCGTCGTCATACATTACAAATATTATTTTATCTCCGTCCATATATATATTTAATGCGCAGAATGTTTATCCCAATAACCTTTACCATGACCATAATCTTCTTTGTAATTTTTACCAGATGATTTTAAAATTGTTTTAAGTTCTGCAATAGGGAGCACAGGAAAATACCTTGAAAATAATAAGTAAAAGACAAAGAATATTCCAATAGTACCAATAAAAACCCCTATATCAACCCACGTGGGGTGAAAATAACTCCAAGATGATGGCAGATAATCCCTATGCAGTGAAGTAACAATAATTACAAATCTTTCGAACCACATACCGATGTTTATAATTATAGACATAAAGAAAGAAAACATTAAGCTAGTTCTTAATTTCTTAAACCAAAAAAGCTGTGGAGAGATTACATTGCAAGTCATCATACTCCAATACGCCCACCAGTAAGGACCAGTGGCTCTATTTAAAAATGCGTATGATTCATACTCAACACCGGAGTACCATGAAACAAATAGTTCAGTAATGTAGGCTACACCAACAATAGAACCAGTAACAATTATAACAATATTCATATATTCAATATGTTTTACGTGAAGATATGCCTCTAATTTGTATGCTTTTCTTAAAATTAACATGAGGGTTTGTACCATAGCAAATCCTGAAAATACAGCACCAGAAACAAAATATGGTGGAAATATAGTAGTATGCCATCCTGGTATAACTGATGTTGCAAAGTCAAAGGAAACAATAGAGTGAACTGAAAAAACTAAAGGTGTAGCTAAACCGGCTAAAACTAGTGAAACTTGTTCAAATCTATTCCATGCTTTTGCATCCCCAGTCCAACCAAAACTTAATACTCTATATGCTTTTTTGAAGATCGGTTTTGTCACTCTATCTCTTATTGTTGCAAAATCAGGAATTAATCCAATGTACCAAAAAACAATCGAAACAGACATGTACGTTGTAATGGCAAATACGTCCCACAAAAGAGGTGAGTTAAAATTAGGCCATAAAGACCCGAATTGGTTTGGCAATGGGAATACCCAATAACCAAGCCATAACCTACCCATATGTATTAGTGGAAACTGCCCAGCCATAAAAACAGCAAATATTGTCATTGCTTCGGCAGCTCTATTAATAGCAAATCTCCATTTTTGTCGAAACAATAACAATACTGCAGAAATCAAAGTTCCCGCATGACCAATTCCTACCCACCAAACAAAGTTAGTAATATCCCAAGCCCATCCAACAGTTTTATTTAATCCCCAAACACCAATTCCAGTTCCCAACAAATATACAATACACCCAATCCCCCATAGGGCTATAACAAGTGCTATCATAAACAATAAGTACCACGTCTTAGGTGCTTTACTTTCAATTGGCTTTATAATATCGTCAGTGATATCCTTGTAAGTTTTATCTGCAAGTATTAAAGGTTTCCTTATGTCAGCTTCTTTATGCATTTGTATTTAATTTAATGATTTTCAGAATGACTATCGTTAGAAATTGCTTCTGCAATTAAATCATCATCATTATTTCTTATTTTAACTTGATACCAAATATTAGGTTTTACACCAACTTCCTCTAAAGCCTGATAAGCTCTATCTGATTGTGAAGCTTTTCTAACTTTAGATTCTGGATCATTCCAATCTCCAAAAACAATACAGTCATTAGGACACGCATCTCCACATGCACACATTACGTCTCCATCTGCAACTTTTCTACCTTCTTTTTTAGCTTGTAGTTTTGCAGCTTGGATTCCTTGAACACAAAAACTACACTTTTCCATAACACCTCTAGAACGCACAACAACATCTGGATTAAGCACCAATCTTGCCATAGTATCTTGGTTAGGATTTATGTTTTTAAATTTCCTGTAGTCCCGATAATTAAACCAATTGAATCTCCTTACTTTATATGGGCAATTATTTGCGCAATACCTAGTACCGATACATCTATTGTAAGTCATCATATTTAGCCCTTCATTACTATGAGTGGTAGCAGCAACAGGACAAACAGTTTCACACGGTGCGTGATTACAGTGCTGACATAACATAGGCATAAATACAACAGAGGGATTTTCTTCAGGGATTTCCAAGTCTGCATAATTAAATTCACCCTCATGTTTTGCTTTTTCCCAATTTTTCCTGTTATCATCTTCAATAGATGAAAAATACCTATCCATCCTTAGCCAATGCATATCCCTTGCTCTTCTCACTTCATCCTTACCAACAACAGGAACATTATTTTCAGAATGACATGCAGTTATACAAACACCACAACCATTACAAGAAGTAAGATCAATTGACATTCCCCATCTGTGACCTACACTTTCAACAGGATGCTCTTCCCAAAGCGAATATTCAGTTGCGTTTTTCTCAACATGCGCGCCTTTTTCCTTACTGTGTAATTTAATTTTTGGATTGTATGCCTCTTGATTATTTTCGAAATTATCTTTCCAAAAATCAAAAGTGGTTTCTTTTACAATAGATGTTCTACCCATTATTGTATGATGAGTTTGTGTACCAGCTAACGAATATCTTTCGTCAGTAGCCAAAATATTCCCAAAACCGTTATAGGAAAAGTGCCCATTTCTAAAATTACACAATCTAAATGCATTAGCGCCAATGGGAACTAACCCTCCATGTCCGTTATCTAAATGGTTACCAAATTCATCACATTGATAAGCAGCCTTCCCAATATCCTCATTATTTTCTCCTCTACCATAGCCCATAGAAATTCCAATTGTACCGCTTGTTTGACCAGGGAGAGGATATACAGGTAATTTTACCTCAACATCATTAAAAGTTAACACAGCAACAAACGCTTTTTCTTCTTGACCTAAATGTATTCCGTCCCATGCTGACTTTTGATTGGAGTCATCAATCCCAAAAACTTTATAGCAGTCTGATGGGGACATAGTGATATAATTATCCCAAACTATTTTAGAAATTGCATCAGGTAACTCTTGTAGCCAAGGGTTTGCGGCATGATGGCCTACACCTAATTCCTTTTGGTACACAACAAACTCCCAATCTAATGATGAATCAATTTTTGAGGTTGTAAATTGTGAATCAGTAAATATCAATTCATTTTCGTTTGTTTTGATTTTACCGTTGGAAAAACCATTGTGGATTGTCCAATTCCAAAACTCAGAGAAATTAAAATATTGGGACTGATCACCTATCTCATTATCCATCCAGTATTGCTGAATAAAATTATAAAATGCCTCACTTTCGCTGTTTGTTCTTAAAGCAGAACCAGACCAAACAAGCAAAGATTCTTGAGCTTGTCTTGTATTATAAAGAGGTCTAATTAATGGTTGCTGAATACTAAAATGGTTTGAAACTGGATTATGATCACACCACGCTTCTAAAAAATTATGATCGGGACAAACAAATTTACAATTTGAAGCAGTTTCGTCCATATACTCTGAAAAAGATACAGATAATTTAAGAGCAGAAATTGCATCTCTCATTTTATTTCCTTCAGGATGAGTATAAACGGGGTTCGATCCGTAAAAAATAACACCATCTAAATCACCGGATAATAATTCATTTTTGAATTCTTCAACCTCAACATCATTTCCTTTGTATAATTGGATTTGATTGTTAGTATCAATTGTTTTTCCATAGTTACCTAACAGAAAATTAATCTTATTAACCAACATTTGTACATTTGGATTATTAGAACCAGCAATCAATAAAGAATTACCTTTATCTTTTTTTAAACTTTCAACAGCTTTAACTAATTTTAAGTTTGTGTCTTCATTAAACACAGAGTCAAAAGATCTTCCTTCAAAAACGTCCAACATAGCTTGAACTATCGCTTGTTCTTGCGATGGTTTGATTTGTCCTCTATAATCAGCATTTGCACCTGAGAGAGACATAACAGATTCGAAGTGAAAATGTTTGGACATCCAACCGTTTTCAGGCTTCCTAGTTTTACTGAAATCTGTTGAAAATTTTGAAGGTAAAATCCAATTACAAATAAAATCAGCATTAATTGAAACTAAAGTTTTTGCTTCTGCAAAGTTGTAGGATGGAATAAACGAATCCCCAAAATTATTTTCATTAGCTTTTCTAATACCATAATATGATTGAACATCATATTGAATGTGCTTAATGTCTATAGATTCATTTTCAACATCTTGGTTTGAATACTTTTTAATAAATCCATTAATTACAGCGTTTGTAGAAGGAGAAATTACTGTGTTTGATAAAATTCTAATTTTTCCTTTTTTACTAGCGATATTATTGAGTTTTTTAATTATCTCATTATCAATATCAGACCATAAAACTTGAGTTTTGTTTGCAATAGGCCCTTCAAGTCTAGAGCTATTGTAAAGATTTAGAATTGAAGTGGAAATTCTTGGAATTAATCCTCCTTTAGTATATCCATCTCTTTTTCCTTTTAGCCAAATTGGCCTACCTTCTCTTGACTTTACAAGAACATTAGCAAAATCATTACCATCGTAATATGTTGAAGAATACCAATTAGCAACACCAGGCGTTATTTCCTCAGGTTTATTAACATATGGTATTGATTTTATAACGGCAGATTCACAAGAGGCTAAAGTAGCAGCAGCAACGCTGAAACCCATAAATTTTAAGAAATCTCTTCTTCCACTCTTTAGTTCTGTTGCTTGGTCACTAGACAAAAATTCACCAACAGGAATTTCTTCTCGAAACTCTTTGTTGCTGGAGGATACAAAATCAGGGGTTTGGTGTTTCTCTGAATATCCTTTCCAATATGTTTTTGTCTTACTCATTTATTCAAATGTAAGTAGTTTAGTAGTGGCACTTTGCGCATTCCCATCCACCAAGTTCTTTAACAGTTACTTTATCGTCTTCAAAAATTTTATTATTTAAATCGGCTCTTGACTTTATACGCTCATGTATATCCTCATAGTAACCTGAACTTGCTAAATCAATTTCTTTTTTATTGTGACATTCTATACACCATCCCATTGTTAGTAATGGTTTTGAAAGCTTAATAATTCCCTTTTCCATGCCTTCGTCAGTGTCTGCATAGGCATTAACCTCCTCAATTGAAGATACTTTTCCTAAAGTATAAGTTTGAACAGGACCATGACATTGTCTACAATCAATATTGGCAGTATTGGAATGTACATGTTGAGCATGACTAAAAAATACATGGTCTGGCAAATTATGTGCCTTATTCCAAACTAAAGGTTCTTCAACTCTATTTCCAAATTGATCGAGGTTGTAATCTTTTTTCAACTTATTAAATCCAGCTGCTTTGTGAATTTTATCGATTTCCTCAGTTCCATATTTAGGACCTTCATGAACCACAGCATGGCAATTCATACAAACGTTAACAGATGGAATTCCAGCGTGTTTAGATTTTTCAGCAGAATGATGACAATATTTACATTCAATACCCATATTTCCAGCGTGCAATTTGTGCGAATATGCTACAGGTTGAGATGGTTGATAATCACTAAAAACTCCTAGCTGAAAAGCCCTGCCAAATATTTCTACACCAGAAAATAATGCAATAGCTAAAATCAATATTGTTGTAACAAACCAATTTCTAACTATCCATAATCTAAACTCAGTGATAAATGTTCTTTTACTGTCAAATTCTCTTCCTTCTTTTACGGCAACCGCATCACTTAGCTCTCTTTTTACACCCATTATAGCAAACAATGTGAATACTAAAATTGAGGATATAACCCACCACCAAAAAGTGTCAGTTTCTCCTTTATCAACATTTAAGACTAATTCATCTGCACCTCCTCCAGCTACTACAGGGGGTGCATAGGCATCAACGTATGCAAAAACAGCTTCAACTTCTTCTCTTGACAGATGACCTTGAGCAGTCATCGCAGTTGGCGAGTAGTCCCATATAGCTTTAGCCATTTTAGATTTTCCACTGTTGTAAAGTTCGGTTGGATTAGCAACCCATTTATAGATTAATTCTTCCTCTCCAGCATCTTGCCATTTTTGTAAAGCACCTTGTAGTTTTGGTCCTGTAGCATTTTTTATGGGGTGGTGACAAGAAGCACAGTTAGCTTTAAAAAGCTTCTCACCTTCTTGTGAATAGGCAGGGAATATTAATAAAACAATAAAAGATATCGTTAGAATAATATTGAGAACCGATTTTGTACTATTTTTAAACATGCTATTAAAACAAATGTCTTTATAATAACATAACAAATTTAACAGGCTTACTGATATTCCATACTTTTGTTCGCAGAATTGTCATTGAATTATCTTAATTTAGAATGCTTCTAAATTGTATTTCATAAATTTCATTAATTTGTTAAACTTACCTGTAAATTTGTTAAACAAACGTGGTGTTTATTGACCATTAATATAAATAACTATCTTTAAATAAAAAAACATGAAGTTTTTAAATCTCATTATATTGACATTTTTAAGTTTCCTCACAATTGGTCAGGAAGACTGGATCCTATATCCAAAAAATAATAATAGTTCTATCAATAATAAAAGATACACATCAATAATAAATGATACTCTACCCAACTTCAATAGAAAAATTAAAAAAACAGACTCTTTAGTTAATTACATCACAAAAGAGGGTTTTTTATTGGTAAATAAAGACATAAGAATAGATTCCCTTAATAAATTGTTAAAAAAATATGGGACCTATAATTTATACAGTGTGCAATTAAGTTTCTCACAAGAAACTGATGTTATTAAAAAATTGAGAAAAAGATTCATTGAATTGTATCCAAATGAGGAATTGTATGATGAATATAACGCTCCAAACATTTATTTGTATGCTGGAAAATTCTACTCAAGAAACGATGCAACTTTACTTAAAAAACAGCTTGAACATTCATTTGAAAACACCATGGTGGTGATGAAATCATTCCCACTTTTAGAATCTCAATTTGATTAATAAAAAAAGGCACAATAGTGACTTCAATTGAATGTAATGTGAAACTTATTAGAAGATAGAAAGGAAATCAGCGTTTTCAAAATACTTAATGAACTCTCTATCAACTTTAGCCTTGTTTTTTAATGTTGGATTTAGACTAAATGCAGATTTTAAAGATTCCATCATCAGTTCAGTGTTATCTGTTCTTGAAGCAAGGATAGCCTTTAAATAATTAACTGATGCATCGTCAGAACTCAGATCGTCTAAAATATCTCCTGCTATATCATATTTTTCAAATAGAACATTTGCAAGAGCAACATTAAATGATTTTGACTCACCCATTAAAGTAATGGCTTCTTCGTATTTACCTTCTTCTAAATTAATTAAACCTAAGTTATATTTTGATTCTTCAATGTTAGCATTTTCAAAATAAGATTTAATCTCATCTGATGATTTTCCTAATTGGCGATGCTTTACAGCAGCGTAATTATTAGATACAGTAGCATTGTCAGTAATTGAAAGCGCTTTTTCAAATGACTGACCTGCACCATCGATATCGCCCATTGTGTAGAGCAAATAACCTTTGTTATTTAGCAATCTCCAATCATTAGAAAACAATCTCTCCGCTTCATTATAATTCCTAAGTTTAGTGTTTAAATCATCCTCGTTCAAACATGCTTGGAAAATCTCCTCTACATTTAACGTATCAGGATTTGTTGCAACAAGATTTTTAAGCTCTTCATCACTATATCCAACCTCATCGTAATTAACGATTATTGTAGCTCTCCTAAGTTGAGGTAGAACTTCTTTTTCTAAAAACTTATATGTTTTAGCCATATTTCTAATTTCTTGCTCTCTCTTATTTAAATCTGATGTCATCTGTAAGACTCTTAAGATAAGTTCTTTGTCTTCATTTTCAGTTTTAGAAACTTCATCTTTAAATCCAGCCCAATCCTCTCCCTTTGGAGTAACTGTGTAGAAAGATTTGTCAGTTCCAGCTTTAAACTTAATTCTTTTTAATTTTGACATTAAAGTTTTCATTGTACTCTCACCTCTGTCTAAAGCTAAATCTGTATTTAAATCTATTTCTCCTTCGGGAGACGCAAATGAAGTAATCTCTATAGATTTGATTTCAACTCTTGAGTCTTCATCCATAGAGCTAGAGATAAAAGACAAAATATCCTTAATATCTTTATCTCTCATTTCTCTTGAAGAAACATTGTGCTTTCCCTTGTTAAAATTTATAGTAGCAGTTTTAGTAAATGAATTAACCCTTTTAAAATTACACTCCTTGGACTCAACAATATGATCATCCAAGCCAATTAAAAGAGGAGTAGTTGTAGTTCCATCTGCAATCTTGTCTGTCAGGAAAGGTTCCATAGCTTGTTCACCTGCCTTGGTAACAACAACCCTTACCTTAACTTCGCTTTCTGACATACATTGCTGAAATGGGATTGTACTTGAATATTTAAATTCCATCCCTTCTGCAGGAACTACTTTCCCGTTTCCAGCAGCTTTGAACCCTTGAAATATTTCAGTTTGAAAAGGTATTTCATTTCCATCGGCGCAAAATAAAATAGGGGTAAGCTCTGCTACAACCTTAGCATTAAGGCCTTTTTCAATGAACTTGCCGTTAATTTGTAAGGTAACATCTCCACCATGCATTTGCAGGGGATTTTTTACAACATTATACTCTATATCTTCAATGATAGAACAACTTGTAAAAAATGCTAATAAAAATGCTGTTGATATAACACTTAATTTATTGATATTCATGGTTTTCATAAGAATACTTTTATAATCTTTAAAATTTCGTGCAAGTATAAGCACTTTATTTCACAAATAAAAGGAGATATTGTTTAAATGAAATGTGAGAACTTCATAAATAAAAAAAAAGTGAAATAATTTGATTTATTTCATTTGATCTTTCGCTAAATATTAACTGTTAAATAAAATTACATTATTATTATCACTTGTTTGAACTAGCATAAATTCTGCTGTTTTGTTGAAGACTGGAATTATCTCATCTTGAAATAAATCTCTTAGAATAAATAAAGCAAATCTTCTGTTAATAATTTTAGGATGAGGAATAATTAAATCTTTTTGAAAAACTTTTTGATTTTTATACAAGAGAATGTCTAAATCAATAATTCTATCTTGATAGCCTTTTGGTACATTTTTAATTTCTCTTCCCATTTTAAATTCAATAGATTTTAAAAACTGAAGCAACTCATTTGGATTTTCTTTCCATTTCAAAACAAGACCCATATTTAAAAAATGATTTTTTGAATGATACCCCCATGGCTCAGTTTCATAAATTTTTGAAACTTGTATTATATTACATTGTGACCTAATATGTTTGATTGCTATTTGTAAATTCTTTTTTTTATTACCTAAATTTGTTCCTAACGAAATGACAATTTTATTTGAATTTAACTTTCCCAAATTAATAGTTGTTAATTATTTATACTTTTATCAAAACTAAAAAAACATTCAATTATGAGACCTTTTTGGAGATCTTTCTGGGCATCGATTTTGGCATATGTAGTCCTAAGTTTAATCGCAATAATAATCTTAAACTTTATTATTTTTTCTTTAGGAAGTGTATTTAAGAATAATAATGAAATAAGTATTGAAGATAATACATTTTTAGAAATGAATTTAGATTTTAAAATTTCAGAAAGAGATGGAGTAGAAACTACAAATGATTTGATGAATCCTATTTCAAAAAGTTTTAGTATTCACAAGGTTAAATCTGCAATTGAAACAGCTAAAAATGATGATAAAATAAAAGGCATTGTTTTAAAAATTAAAAATATTAGTATGGGCCTTTCATCAGTAAATGATTTAAGAAATAAATTAAATGAATTCAAAGAAGATGGAAAATTTATAATTGCATATGCCGAAAATTACTCAATGGGAACATTTTATTTAAGCAGTGTTGCAGATCAAGTTTATTTATATCCACAAGGAATGATAGATTTTAGAGGCTTGGGTTCTGAACTAATGTTTTTTAAGAATGCTCTTGAAAGATTAGAAATTGATGTTCAAGTTTTGAGAGGAGAAGGAAATGTTTTTAAAGGTGCTGTTGAGCCATTTATTTTAGACAAAATGAGTAACGAAAATAAACTTCAAATAAAAAAACTGTTATCTGATGTTTGGAAGAATATGACACATAACATCAGAGACTCAAGGAACTTATCTCTTGAAAAACTTAACGAAATTGCTGACTCATTATATAGTTATAATTCAATTGGTTGCCTAAAGCAGGAATTAGTTGATGATTTAATATATGAAGACCAACTTGATTCAATAATAAAAAAAATATTAAATGTTGAAACCAATAGTGAACTCAACAGCATGAGTTTCAAAAAATACTTAAGCAAAAAAGATAATGTTTTCAATTCCAAAAAAGGGAACATTGCTATAGTTTATGCAACTGGTGAAATTACAAGTGGAAAAAGTACGAATACTAGTATGGGATCAGAAACAATTGTCAAATCAATAACTGAAGTAAGAAATGACTCATCAATCAAAGCTCTAGTTTTGAGAGTAAATTCACCTGGTGGAAGTGCATTAGCATCCGATGTTATATGGAGATCTATAGAACTTACAAAGAAAATAAAACCGGTTATTGTTTCAATGGGAGATGTTGCAGCTTCTGGGGGCTATTATATTTCTTGTGGAGCAGATAGAATATTTGCTGAGGAGAACACAATTACAGGATCTATAGGGGTTTTTGGAATAATACCAAACTTAGGAAAAATGCTTAACTCAAAAATTGGTATTACTTTTGACAGGGTAGAAACCAATAAACATTCAGCAGTTACGATGTTCAATAAACTTGACAAAAAGGAACTATCAACTTTTCAAAAAGGGGTAAATGAGATATATGATACATTTATTTCAAAAGTGGCATTTGGTAGAGATGGACTGAAAAAAACTGACGTTCATGAAATTGCAAAAGGAAGAGTGTGGTCTGGAAAAGAAGCCCTAGACTTAGAATTAGTAGATGAGATAGGTTACCTATCGAACGCAGTTGATTTCGCTGCCAAAAAAGCAAATATCAACCAAAACAATATCAAAGTTGTTGAGTTCCCCAAAAAAGAAACAGATAAATTTTTAGATGTTTTAGCAGATTTAAATTTCAATACAGCATCAAAAAATGAGGTTTCTGATTTTTTAAAAACTTTCAACAAACAAATAAAAAACAGCTTGTTAAATACAAAAAACAAGGACAAATTTCAAATGATACTCCCATTCGAAATTAAAATTCAATAATTTCATTAATTAGATTTATATTTGCTAAAAAACAAAATGTCATCAGATAAAAATTTTCACGGAAGCACTGGTATTATTGGTTACATATATGTTTCAATTGTTTTGATTGTCATCATTAGCCTTATTTTCTTTGGCTAGTACTTACATTGATGATTTCTTCATTTGAAAAACCATTAAATAATTTTTTTTCTTGGTATCTTGAGCGAAGAATTAAGGAAATAAATTTTTTTATCAACGAACCAATTCAGGTTCAAGATTGTACTCTTTTAACCAATATAAATAATGCAGAGCGGACAAAATTTGGAAGTAAATACAATTTCTATGAAATAAAAGACCCAAGTACATTCAAAAATAGAGTTCCACTACTACGCTACAAAGATTTAGCCCCATACATATTTAAAATGAAAAAAGGTGAGTCTAATATTTTGTGGCCAGGAAAGGTAAAATGGTTTGCACAGTCATCTGGGACAACTAACAAACAAATCAAGCACATACCTATAACAAAAGAATCTCTTAAAAAATGTCATTTCAAAGGAGGTAAAGACTTATTAGCTTTATATTACAATGAAAATCCTGAAACACGGTTATTTAATGGTAAACACTTGATAGCTGGTGGATCTTCATCAACTTATTTTGGAAACAACAAAACAGTGATTGGCGATTTATCAGCAATCATTATGCAACATTTACCATGGTGGTGTGAATGGAGAAGATCTCCAAGAAAAAAAGAAAACATATTAATTGATAATTGGAAAAAGAAATTAGACTATATTATTAACTCTACAAAAGAGGATGATATACATATAATTGCTGGAGTACCCTCATGGATTTATTTAATCTTAAATGGAATAATTGAAAGATTTAATTTATCGAGCATTAACGAAGTGTGGCCTAACTTAGAGCTTTATTTACATGGTGGAGTAAATATAGATCCATACAAAAATAGCTTCAAAGGATTTTTTGAAAAAAAGATTAATTTTTACCAAAATTATAATGCAACTGAGGGTTTTTTTGGACTACAAAATATTAATAACGTAGACGACATGCTTTTGATGTTAGATTATGGAATCTACTATGAATTTATCCAAAAAAAAGATTGGAATAATGAACAACCAAAAACTTTATCATTAAATGAAATCAACTTAAATGAACCTTATGAGTTAGTTATTTCAACAAATGGCGGTTTATGGAGATATAGACTTGAAGACACTATAGTTTTCACAAACAAAAATCCATATAAAATCAAGGTCTTGGGAAGAACCAAACAATTTTTAAATGCCTTTGGAGAAGAGCTTATGATTCATAATTTGGAATACGCAATAAAAATGGCTGCTCACAAAACTAATTCTAAAATTTCTGAGTTTACAGTCTGTCCAATAATAGAAAGAAAAGAAAATTCTTTAGGACATCATCATTGGGTTATTGAATTTATAATACCCCCAAATGACATCAGAGAATTTGAAAATATAATTGACATAGAATTATCAATTAACAACATTGACTACTGTCAAAAAAGAAAAAATAACAGCCCAATAGGATTTCCAAAAATTTCAGTTGTTAAAAAAGGAACATTTAACAATTGGATGGAAAAAAGAGGTAAATTAGGAGTTCAAAATAAGGTTCCTAGAGTTTTTGAATCAAATAAATATGTTAAAGAAATTTTGAAAGTTGAAGAAATTATTTAATCTGTCAATACTACTAGTTTTCTTTAAGCTTTCATTAGGTCAACTAGAAACAACCAAAAAAATAACAATACATAATGATTTCTCAAAAATAGAGTTTGATCATCATGGAAATATTTATTTAATCAACGATGATAATCTTCTTAAATTAAATGATAAACAAGATACTTTATACAGCTACAGTAATAAATTATTTGGAGAAATATCGCAACTTGATGTTACCAACCCTTTAAGACCATTAGTATTTTACAAAGATCAAGGTATAATAACAGTCCTTGACAATACACTTACGCAACAAAAATATGTAATCTCTCTCAATGAGATAGGTTTATATCAATCAAAATGTATAGCAAATAGTAATTTTGATAACGGAATTTGGCTTTATGATATTGACATTAATGAAATCATTAAAATTGATCATCTTTCAAATATTATTTACAAAAGTGGTAATTTATCAGTAATACTAAATGCGATGAATTCTGCTGTAATTAAACTTTACGAAAAAAATAGGAAGTTATACGCTATAACCAATGATAAAATATTTATTCTTGATCAATTTGGATCATTAATAAGTTCCATTAATATTTCTGCAAAAAACGGAATTATAGTTAATGAAAATGAATTATGGTGCTATGACGGAGAGTTTGTTACAATTTACGAAAATTTAGACTTTAGAATTGACACTATTCAAAAAAGTTCAGAGTACAGCAAAATAGCAGGATTTTCAGAAAAATTACTAGCAGTATCAAAGACAAAAAGAGAAATACATTTTTTGGAGCTGAGAAAATAATAAACTGTAAAAGTTATTAACATTTTAATTTTTTAACTGCGATTTTTCTACATTAGTTTACTATAAATTTTACAACTATGCATATTGCTGTTGCAGGAAATATTGGTGCTGGTAAAACGACACTTACTAAGTTACTAGCCAAACACTACAAGTGGGAAACTCATTTTGAGGATGTTGATGACAATCCTTATTTGATGGACTTTTATGATGAAATGCAAAGATGGTCATTTAATCTTCAAATTTACTATCTCAACAGCCGATTTACTCAAATTCAAGAAATCAGAAATAGTACAAAAAGCGTTATTCAAGATAGAACAATTTATGAAGATGCTTACATTTTTGCCCCAAACCTTCATTCAATGGGGCTTATGACTACTAGGGATTTTGAAAATTATTTTAGTCTTTTTAATTTGATAGAATCATTTATATCAGCACCTGACTTATTGATATATTTAAGAGCCTCAGTATCCAAATTAGTTCAAAATATTCAATCAAGAGGTAGAGATTATGAAGAAAGTATCAGGTTGGATTATCTAAAACGTCTCAATGAGAGGTATGAAGCATGGATCTCAACTTATGACAAAGGAAAGCTTTTGATTATAGATGTTGATGAAAACTCTTACAATGAAAACCAGGAAGATTTGGGTAAAATTATTTCAAATATTGATGCCGAATTACATGGACTATTTTAATTCTTGTACACAGAATCTATAACTTGAGAAATCTTCAAACAGTTCATCGTTTTAAGCCGGCTGTAGTTGAAAGAGCTAGCAATCGTTAATGACAAAAAATTAAAATACCACAAATTACTGATCTATTTTTCAAGAAATCAATTTATAAATTAGTAATAGTATAGTTTACATACTATTTATTATTGTAAGTATTCATAGTATTTATTATACCATTAAAACTGAAACTTAGTACCATATCATTAACTAGGGTTAACTTTTGCTTAACAACTAAATCCTCCTCTTTAGAAAATTGACTGAGCACATAGTCCACTTGCTTTCCTTTGGGAAAATGATTGCCAACTCCAATTCTTATCCTTGGATAAAGTGATGTAACTAATGTTTCTTGAATATGTTTTAATCCGTTATGTCCCCCATCCGAACCTTTTTTCTTCATTCTAATTGTACCTAAAGGAAGATTAATATCGTCAGTTATAATAAGTAAATTGTCCAGGCTAATATTTTCTTTTTTTACCCAATAGTTAACTGCACTTCCACTTAAATTCATATAAGTGCTTGGCTTTAATAAAAAAACAGACTTGCCTTTGTATCTAAACGATGAAAGTTCACCATACTTAACGGAACTAAAAGGGGCATTAGTATGTTTTGAAATATAATCTAATGCCCTAAATCCTATATTATGTCTAGTATTTTCGTATTTGATACCAGGATTCCCCAGACCTACAACAAGGAATTTCATTAGCAATAAGAAAATACCTATTCTGTTGAATTATCTCCTTCAGAAACTTCAGAAACTTCAGAAACTTCAGCTTCTTCTTCTTCTTCTTCTTCTTCTTCAACTGCAGCTCTTGCTGTTTGAACACCAACTACTACTGCATTTGAAGGGTCTAAAAACTTTAGTCCATTTAATTCTAGATCAGAAACTCTCCTTTTTTGGCCAATCCTAATAGGAGTTATATCAATTTCAATTGCTTCAGGCATATCTTTTATCAATCCAAAAACTTTCAATGTTCTAAAGTTTTGAGATAATTTACCACCATTTCTGACTCCTCTAGCGAAACCAACAAGTTTAACTGGTAGTTTTATTTTAAATGGCTTTTCCTCATTAATTTCTAAGAAATCCAAATGCAATATCTTGTCTGTAACAGGGTGTAATTGTTTCTCCTGTAAAATTACATTATAAATTTTTCCACTAACTTCAATTTCTAAATGATAAACGTTTGGTGTAAAAACTAACTTCTTTGCTTCATTTTCTAAAATTGAGAAATGAATTTGTTCCTTGCCGCCATAAATAACCGCTGGTACTTTATTTTCAGTTCTAAGGCTAGCAGCACCTTTTTTCCCTACGTTCTCTCTAGAAGAACCGCTCAACGATACTGTTTTCATATTTATTTATTTTTTGGTTTTAATTGGCAAACAAAAAGTGTTTGCTTATTGATTTAAATTTTATATGTTGCGACATTACTTCTGCAAATAAATCCGCAACGGATAATACTTTAATTTTAATATTTTCATGTGCTAAGCTGATGGTGTCAGTTACCACTAACTCTTTGAGAACACTATCTTCAATTCTTTGATGTGCTGGGCCAGACAAAATTGCATGTGTACAACAGGCAGATACTGAACTTGCACCCCTGTCAATAAATAATTGGGCTGCTTTAGTAAGTGTACCTGCAGTATCAATCATATCATCAATAATTACTACATCCTTACCTTCAATTTCACCAATAATAGTCATGTTTTCAATCTCATTAGCTTTTTTTCTTTGTTTGTAACACAGTGCTAAATCTACGTTTAAATATTTTGCATAAGCATTCGCTCTTTTAGAACCACCAGCATCAGGAGCAGCAATTATAAGGTCATTTAAGTTTTTTGACTTTAAATACGGGGCAAATAAGGTAGATCCATATAAATGATCCACAGGGACCTCAAAAAATCCTTGGATTTGGTCAGCGTGTAAGTCCATAGTCATAACTCTATCAACTCCAGCTGAAACAAGCATATTAGCTACTAATTTTGCTCCTATAGCTACTCTTGGTTGATCTTTTCTATCTTGTCTCGCCCATCCAAAATAAGGAAGAACAGCAATAATTTTGTGTGCTGAAGCTCTTTTAGCTGCATCAATCATCAATAGCATTTCCATCAAGTTTTCTTGAGGCGGAACCGTGCTTTGAATTATAAACACATCACAACCTCTTACTGTTTCTTTAATAGAAACACCAAATTCTCCATCACTAAATTTTTGAATTTCTACTTCGGCTAAAGCTTGCCCAAAGCTATTAGCTATTTTTTTAGAAAGCTCAATTGAAGAAGTGCAAGATAATATTTTAATACGCCTATTCATTGGCGTGCAAATGTAATGGTTTTTATTATTTAATCTTCAATTTTTGTTTGTTTTAACCAAATTACCTTTTTCGTCGTAATATTTCTCTCTGTTGAGAATCCCTAACTCGTAAAACATTTCACTCTCTATAATTCCATTTCTATTGTAATATTTTTCCCAAATTAACTGATTCGAGACTTCAGAGCTCCAAAGTTCTTTTGCTTTAATAACTCCTTTTTTGTCATAATAAAACCATTCGCCATATTTAACAAATTTGTCCATTGGACCAAAACTTTTTAACTTGTTATTGCTATGATAAGTTCTGTAAACTCCTTTACCTTTTTTAAACTTTTCAGATGCTAGCTTAGACCCTCTAGAACTAAAATTAACTCTTTTTCCATGTAACAAACCTTTTTTAAATGGCTCAATTGTAATAAACTTTCCTTTGGAATTCATATTAAAAGCATTTCCAGTAAATTTTTCTCCTTTTCTGTAAAAAACTCCATCTTGCTCTGTTAATTCCTTGATAAGAGCACCGTCGAATTGAGAAAACAAGAATAAATTTGATAAAAATATACAAGTTAGTATCAGTATAAATCTTAACACTTAAATTTAATCGTAGTTAATAAATGTAATAAATATCAATTTAATAAATTAATCTTATTTATAAATTATTTTGGTAGATTCAAAATAGGAATTAAATTCGCCATTCTATTGCCGAAGTGGCGGAACTGGTAGACGCGCACGACTCAAACTCGTGTGCCTTAGGGCGTGTGGGTTCGATTCCCACCTTCGGTACAAAACCTAAACTAATCAACTCCATCGAAAATAAACAGGAAAAATATGACTTAGCCTACTTAAAAATGGCTGTAGAGTGGGGTAAACTGTCTCATTGTGAAAGAAAAAAAGTGGGCGCATTGATTGTCAAAGATGGGATGATTATTTCTGACGGATTTAATGGAACACCATCAGGATTTGAAAATTTCTGCGAAGATGAAGATGGGTATACAAAATGGTATGTACTTCACGCCGAAGCCAATGCAATTTTAAAAGTTGCTAAAAGCACCAATAGCTGCAAAAACGCAGTGTTATACTTAACTCTTTCTCCTTGCAAAGAATGTGCAAAATTAATTCATCAAGCTGGCATTAAAAGACTCGTATATTTACAAGAATATAAAGACACTTCGGGCTTGAAATTTCTTAAAAAAGCAGGTGTCGAAATACAACAAATAAAATCTTCTCAAATTGAGTAACAATAAAAATTTACTTATTTCTATTATTTTCATTGGAGTTTTCTCTTCATTCACTTATTGGATTGGGTATTACAGTAATAAAGAAATAAAATCTTACCATTCAAATAATTGGCAAAATATCGACTTTATTCTTAATCACTTAATGAATAAGTATGTTGATACATTAGATAAAAATACACTCTCACAGAAATCTATTTATAATATTTTAAAAGATCTCGATCCACATTCTACATATATTCCTTCAACAGATGTACAAAGTGTTAATGAAGAGTTAATTGGTCATTTTGGAGGAATAGGAATTAGATTTATGATACTAAGAGATACTTTAACAGTTGTAGATGTAATACAAGATGGTCCGTCAGCAGAAAAAGGATTAAGAAAAAGAGATAGAATTATTGAAGTGGATGATAAGAATGTGGCTGGAATTGGCATAACAAACAAAGACGTATTAAAGAAATTGAAAGGAAAAGTTGGTAGTAATGTTAAATTAAAAATTCTAAGAGAAAAAAAACTTACACTAATTAAAGAAATCCAAAGAGGAATTATTCCTCTAAAATCAATTACTGCAGCAGCTATGATTGATGACAAAAATGGATATATTAAAATTGCATCTTTTTCAAATAATACAGATTCAGAGTTTGAATCTGCTTTAACATCCTTACTCAAAAACGGAATGATAAATTTGATTCTAGACTTAAGATTCAATGGAGGAGGTTACTTACATCAAGCAATTAATATAGCTGATGAATTTCTAGGTGATAGAAAACTTATTGTCTACACCGAAGGGGCTCATAGCAAAAAACAAACATATTATGCAACAAAAAAAGGTGGATTTGAATATGGGAAATTAGCTATTCTTGTAAATAGTGGAACTGCTTCAGCTAGTGAAATTGTTAGTGGTGCTATTCAAGACCATAACAGAGGTATCATTGTTGGAAGAAGAACATTTGGGAAAGGACTTGTACAGCAACCCGTTTTACTCCCTGACTCGTCAGAACTAAGAATTACAACATCGAGATACTACACTCCTTCTGGAAAATGTATTCAAAAACCTTACGGTGATTCTATAGATTATGGAAATGACCTTTTTGAAAGGTTAGAAAACGGCGAACTTACCTTAATTGATTCTATAAACGATAAACTCATAAAAAAAGGAGGAATATGGCCTGACATATTTTCTCCAATTGACACCTCAGAATTTAACAGTGTAGTAAGCAATGTTACTTTTTCTAGAAGTTGGAGAAACTTTTGTTTTGATTTCTACGAAAAGTATCCTGAAAAACCATTTGAGGATATTTTTGAATTTTTTGAAAAGTTTAAGGTTAAAAAGAGTATTTTTATTAACTATTTTTATGAAAATAAATTAAGTCTTGATTTACTTAAAAATAAAGTATTAAAAGATTTAAGAAGGAGTCTAATGCTAGAAATTTGTAGTTATTACTATAACGATCAATCAAGATACATACTAAGCGCTTTAGATGATAATGATGTTAAAATGGCTATTGAACAACTAAATATTAATACGGAACCTCCCCAATAGACAAGTCGGGAAATGGCATATCTTCAAAGTTAGCGTCACCATAAACATCAATATCGTCTTCTGTTATTATATATGTTCTTTTATCACCATAAACTGTTGAAAATAAAGCTTCGAAAAATATAAAATCATTTACTTTCATTTTTAACTCAGCAAATTTGGAATCTCTTTTGCTTGTTAAATTAACTTTACATTTAGGGCAATAAAAAACCACTCTATCTCCATTTTTAAAACCTGTTTCAGGGATGGTATAAAATTTATAGTTACCTGGTTCTGGAGCTAAATAAATTTCAGAAAAATTATCTGAGGATGATTTTTTGAAATGTAAGATAACTTTTTTGTCGTCGGTTAGTGATTTGTTACATTTTGGACAATGATATTGACTTTGTTCAATCATGGCTTAAAATTTAATTTCCTTAAATTTAAACTATTTCGAAAACAATCACAAGCTACTTTTTTATTGCTATTAACAACAATTTTAATTACTAACATTGTCATTCTAATTTTTTACAAGAAAAATTATACTTTTGCCTCATAAATTTTACAATGTACAGAACACACAATAATGGCGAATTACGCATTCAAGATGTTGATAAAAAGATAAAACTTTGTGGATGGGTTCAGAGATCAAGAGATTTGGGAGGTATGACATTTATCGATCTTAGAGATCGATATGGAGTAACACAACTTACCTTTAATGAGTCAATCAATATAGATTTGTGCTCTAGTGCAAGACTTTTAGGAAGAGAATGGGTAATTAAAATAGATGGATTTGTAAAAGAAAGAATCAATAAAAACGAAAATTTAAATACTGGGGATATCGAAGTTGAAGTAACTAACTTGGAAATTTTAAAAAAATCTAAAACACCACCATTTACAATTGAAGATGAAACTGACGGAGGTGAAGAATTAAGAATGAATTATCGTTTTTTAGATTTGAGAAGAAGTCCATTGCAAAGAAATTTAATGCTCAGACATAGAATTGGAATTGAAACTAGAAAATATCTTTCCAATATTAATTTTTTAGAAATTGAAACACCATATTTAATAAAATCAACACCAGAAGGAGCTAGAGACTTTGTTGTACCTAGTAGAATGAATCCTTCAGAGTTTTATGCTTTACCTCAGTCTCCTCAAACATTTAAGCAACTACTAATGGTAAGTGGCTACGACAGATATTTTCAAATCGTAAAATGCTTTAGAGATGAAGATTTGAGAGCTGATAGACAACCCGAATTCACACAAATAGATTGTGAAATGGCTTTTGTAGATCAAGAAGAAATCATAATCACTTTTGAAGGACTAATAAAACACTTATTTAAAACAGAAAAAAACATCTATTTTGATGATAGATTCCCAAGAATCACCTACGAAGATGCAATGAACAGATTTGGTTCTGATAAACCTGATATGAGGTTTGGAATGGAATTTAATTATATAAAAGAATTGACTGCTGGGTTTAATTTTAAAGTATTTGATGATGCAGAAACAGTAATTGCGATAACAGTAAAAGGAGCTGCAAACTATTCTAGAAAACAATTAGATAGTTTAACTCATTGGATAAAAAGACCTCAAATAGGAGCTAAAGGATTAATATATGTTAAATGCAATGAAGACAAAAGTTTTAAATCATCAGTAGACAAGTTTTTCAATCAAGATTGCTTATCTAAGTGGAGTAATTTTTGCGATGCAGCAAAGGGAGATTTAATACTAATACTTAGTGGAGAGTTACGTTCTACCCAAAAGCAAATGAATGAACTACGTCTAAAGCTTGGTAAGGATTTAAATCTTTACAAAGAAAATGAATACCAACCTGTTTGGGTAGTAGATTTTCCACTTTTTGAGAAAGATGTAGAAACAGGCAATTATCACCCAATGCACCACCCCTTCACTTCTCCTAAAAATGAAGACCAATCACTGTTAACCAAAAATCCAGAAAAAGTTAGAGCAAATGCTTATGATTTAGCAATTAACGGAGTTGAAGTCGGAGGAGGATCTGTAAGAATTCACGATAAAAATCTACAACAAACCATCTTTTCTGTCCTAGGATTTTCAAATGAACAAGCGGAATCACAATTTGGATTTTTATTAAATGCTTTTGAATATGGTGCGCCTCCTCACGGTGGAATTGCATTTGGTTTTGACAGATTATGTGCTTTAATGGGTAACCAAGATAGCATAAGAGATTTCATTGCGTTTCCAAAAAATAACAGCGGAAGAGACACTATGATAGATGCACCTTCAGCACTTAATAAAGAACAAAAAGAAGAACTTGGGATTGAATTAAAAAATTAAAGTTTAAGATTCTTTTTTAATTGCAAATAGTGAAACCAATCCTAGAATAATCATAAAAGCTGTTTGAGTAGACCACATTAATATACCAAATGAATTGGCTATTTCTGATGGATAATCGTACAATTTAATTAAAACAGAGGCTACCATTATTGGATATAAACCTATCCCACCGGGTGTTGTGCCAATTGCAATAGTTCCAGCAACAAAACATGCAAAAATTGCATTGACTGAAGCAGACTCCATTGCTGGAATTGAAAGAGCAGTTAACCATAACATAATTATGTAAGCAAACCAAATAAAAAGGGTGTGTAAAATGAAAGGTGTTTTTTGCTTTAAACGTAAGATCGTCGTACAACCTTCTAAAATTCCTTTTGTAAAATCAACTAGTTTAGTTCTTAGTCTCGGCATTATGACAATAACTCCAAGTGCCGCAATAAACAATGCTATTAATGTAGGCATAACCCATCTAGGCATTTCACTACTACCTGTTTCTCTTAGTTGATTAAATGTCTCTTGATCTGTTTGTAAAAAAAGTGTGATGAAAAACACCAATCCAAACATTACTAGGTCAATAACTCTTTCAACAACAATAGTTCCAAATACTTTTTCTGAAGAAGTATTTTGATATTTACTAAAGTATCCAGCTCTAGCAACTTCTCCAGACCTTGGAATTGTTAAATTGATTATATAACCAATCATTACACTATGATACATTAGAGACAAATTTGGTTTTAGTCCAAGAGGTTCTAATAAATATTTCCACCTGTATGCTCTACTTAAGTGGCTTAAAAATGCTACAATAAGTGCAAAAAATATCCACATGTAATTGACATCACTAAAAGAATTTAAGAAATCTTCTTTAGTTACTTCTTTTTCAACATTATCTACGAATAATAAATAATACTTATTGTTAAAAAAAATCGGAGAGGAAATTTCTTCTGATTTTAATTCAAATATTTTTTGAGCGATTGCCTTAGAAAACTTTTTTTCTAATTCAGAAAAAGAGCATGATTCATGAAAATCAAATCCTTCTTTGAAGACCGAAATTTTTGAAAGTTTATTTAATGCAGCTGATTCTGATTCGAATGTTAAATATCTAAAAGATCTTAGTTCTGGTGAAACTGCATTAGAGATGAAATACCATGTCAAATAGACACCGATAAAAACGGGTAAAATAATTTTAACAAATTTAACAAGTTTACTTTTCACTTTTTTTTAATTAATTGCTAAATTATCAATTAACCTTACACCGCCTATTTTAGTTGCAACAAATGCTCTGTACTTTTCAAAAGTATGTATTTCCTCTGAAAGTGTTTGAGAATTTCTAATTTCGAAATATTCAGGATCTGAAAACTCTTTTAGCATATCTAGACAAGTAATTTCTAATTCTTTAACATTGGAAAACTTAAATTCATTTTTACAAAAACTTAAAACTTTATAAATGTTAGAGGCAACTTTATTTTCATTATTGGATAACCTTGAATTTCTAGAACTCATCGCGAGACCATTTTTTTCTCTTTGTGTAGGGCAAGAAATAATCTTAGTGCCTGGAAAAAATTGTTTTGCTAACTCTTTAACTACCAAAAACTGTTGAAAATCCTTTTCTCCAAAAAAAGCTAATTGAGGACGAATGAGATTAAAAAAAATATTTAGAACTCTTACTACTCCTTCAAAGTGCCCAAATCTCATTTTACCTTCTAATACTTGATCAATTCCATTAAGAGATAGTTCTATCGGAATCTCGTTAGCATACAAATCATTAAAACTTGGACAAAAAACTAAATCTACATTTAAATTTTCTAGTTCTTTTAAATCTTTTTCCAAGTTTGACGGGTAATTTGCAAAGTCTTTTTTATTATCAAATTGTGTGGGGTTTACAAAAATTGATGCAATTACTAAGTCAGATTTCAACTTTGCAGATTTAATTAGAGAAAAATGTCCCAAATGTAGAGAACCCATTGTTGGAACGAATCCAACAGTCTTATTTTTATGATAAGATAATTCGTCATTAAGAGTTTCAACATGTCTAATAACCTTCATAATAATTTTAACATCGATAAAGCTAGTTGATTTGTTGGTTTTATCTATTTTTTTTTTATATTTTTGTAGCTTGTTA
>CEUH01108185.1_pt1 | contig 93644 bp, 100 predicted proteins | sample 356461 | NCBI WGS metagenome assembly CEUH01 (sample SAMEA2623275, study PRJEB7988) | marine metagenome | isolation source: saline water (ENVO:00002010), including
AAACGTTGATTTACTTTATTATCCATTCCATATAATATATAATATTATATAGAACACAAATTTTATCATTTTATATTTTTTATCATTGGTATCAAGTTGAATACTTTTTGTCCATCATCAAATGTTTCTATTTTTTTACTATCATCAATAGAATATCCATTTTTTTGAAAAAAAATCCGCAAATTACAGGTTTCTGGTTCATATGCAAGTAGAGAAGTTGTTTTTATATTATATTTTGTTTCAAGAATATTTTCTGTATATCGTAATAAACAACTACCATTATCGTTATTACGATATTCTGGTTCAATATATAAATTATTTATACAAGCATTTGTATCATTTATAATACTATATGTACAATTACCAATCACATTTTTACCATCTATCATTAATACTTTTGGTGATTTCGAAAACACATTTTTTAAAATATAAGCCATTTATATTAACCATCTTTTTAAAAAAATACAAAAATTATTCGTCAATTACAGTTGTTTTAAACAACATACCAGTAACAAGATATGGATCACAATTTGATCCAGGACGACGATCTTCAAAATATCCTTGTTCATTTTTTAACGTATCATTACCAATACGAACAGAACGTCCTCTATTCGCAATTCCAACTGAAAAACTATCATAAGAAGCGGTTTCATGTTCGCCACTCATACGTTGATCATTGTCTTTACCATATACATCCATATGTTCTTTATGTTTTTTTGATAATTTTTCAATGGCTTCATTGATATATTCAATCCCTTTTTTAACAGTAATTCCGCAATCATTTATTAAACCATCACGCATTAGTTTTGTGCTATAGTTTGCATGACAACCTGATCCATTCCAATCTCCTTTTAATGGTTTTGGTGTAAAATCAACCATTACATTGTATTTTTCAGCAATACGTAAAAGTAAATAACGTGCAATCCATAATTGATCACCTTCTTCTATTCCTGTACAAGGACCTACTTGAAATTCCCATTGACCAGGTGCTACTTCTGCATTTACACCACTTATTTTAATACCAGCAAAAAGACATGAATTTAAATGCTCTTCTACAATGTCTCTTCCAAATGCATTTTCTGAACCTGTACTGCAATAAAATTGACCTTGTTTTAAATTTTCGTCAAAACCCAATGGTTTTTTTGTAGCACGATTCATTAAAAAATATTCTTGTTCAAGACCGAACCACGGTTCTGTTTCTAAATTTTTATTGAATAAATCGTTAGCCCAGTGTCTATGACTATTCTCTAAATAACTTCCGTCTGGTCGCATTGTTTCACATAAAATGATTCTATTTGGATCACCGCGAAAAGGATCTCTATACATACTACAGGGTATAAGCATTACTTCTGAATCAGAACCTTCTGCTTGACCTGTTGAACTACCATCAAAATTCCATAATGGTACATCTTTTATAAACATCACTTCTGCCTCTAGTACTTTTGTTTTGGATCGAAGGTTTCCTAATGCATCGATCCAAACATACTCCAATACCGAACGATGATATCCCATTGGTATATATAATTGTATTATTAAATTATCTTTAATTTAATAATACTTAATTATATTTCTTCTTCTATTAAAGCATCTTTTTTCACATTTTTATCTAAGTAACGATACATTCTTTTTACATCTAATTTTGAAATATCATAGCTTTCAAAGAGATTTTCTATAAAGGTAATATTTTCTTGATTCGTTAAAAAATCAGATTCTTCTACATTTGACAACAATATTCGTAATTCTTGAAAAAAAGCTAAAACATCTTTTTTATCCATATTTAATTCAATACAAAGATTATTGATAAAAATCTGATTATTATATTCCGTGGAATATTTTGTTAATACTTTTGTAAAACGAATATCTTCGTGAGAAATATTTCTATTTTCATGAAATGTTTCATGAAGAATTTTATTATTGTAAAATGTTTTAATTAAAGAACTGATTTCATTAAAAATCCATATTTGATTTTGAAATGTTATTCGATCAATATAATCAGCAAAACAAATGTTTTTTAATAATCTCACATAAAACTTTAATTGTTGTTCTTTTGGAATATGAGAGATAATATCAATAATATTTTCATGCCATAAAAGTGCTATAATAGTTCTGTCTGTATCATTCATACGTATATTATGATCCTTAAATGGAATATATTGATTAAATAAAGTAGCTGTTAATCGTTTTGAATCTTCATTAAATGATTTTGTTTGAAAAATATTTTCAATAATTTCATCAGTTAATAAATGGGATTTATTTTTATAAAGCTGTGATGTGAAGTTAAGTTTTCGAATATCACCTTGAATATAATTAATTAAAATATCCTTGTTTATCATTAATTTTTCTTTTGGTATTAAACGGTGTAATAATGATTCTACTTGGCGTGTTGTAGGCATTTTAAGTTCAAATGTATAACATACTTTCATTAATTCTCTTATTTTTTTATCCATGTAGTAATTACCAATACAAATAATAGGATTTAAAGTCATATTTTCTAATTTTTGTTTTTGTGTTTTTTTTTGTCTTATCAATTTAATTAATGAATTAATTCCTCCTTTATCACCATTATTCATACCATCAATTTCATCCATAACAATTGCTATTTTTTTTACTTTTCCAGACATCATATCTAATACATTACGATTTGAAATATTATTACTTGTAATATTATCAATTAATGATTTATTTCGTATATCACCTGCATCGTATTTTATAACATCATAATTTAATTTTTTCAATAGATTCACAACAAAAAAGGTTTTTCCACAACCAGGAGCACCATAAATATAAATGCCCTTTTTAAAATGAACATCCGTACATTTTTTATCAAAAGATTGTAAAATATCGGTAATTTCACTAACAATTTGTGTACGATTTAATATTTCAGAATAATCAAAACAATTCTGTTGTTGTTCTTTTTCTCTAATTAGTTCGTTCATATAATATGTGTAGACCTTTTATTTTAAGCATTTTTTTTAATACCAATTATTTAACGAATTGGTATTAATAAATATAATTTACTTTATGTAAATTGTGAAAAATCATTTGTAATAGGCATAAAATTAGAACTTCCACGTGGACATGTTTGTGGATAACTATACCCTTGCATTGTATAACCACCTTGCATTGGATAGCCCATTTGTTGCATATATCCAGGTTGCATATATCCAGGTTGCATATATCCTTGCATCATCATTTGTTGTTGCATTGGATCCATTTGTCCTTGCATTGGTTGTCCTTGCATTGGTTGTCCTTGCATTGGTTGTCCTTGCATTTGTTGTTGCATCATTTGTTGTTGCATCATTTGTTGTTGTTGTTGTGATAATTGCATAATACCTGATCCAGTACTTTTTAATAATCCAGTACTTGAATCTATCATGTTATTACCTAAACCAGCAACATCAGATGAAATACCTTGTGCTAATTCTGAAGCACCTTGACCCAATCCACTTACACCTTCACCAATGCCTTGTCCAATACCACTTACACCTTCTCCTAATCCAGAAGCAATATCTCCTGCTGTATCACCAAGTCCAGTTATGATATTTCCTGCACTATCAATTGTTGTTCCTAATGCACCACTTGCGGTATCAAGTGTTTTGTCTAATGCACCACCTGCGGTATCAAGTGTTTTGTCTAATGCACCTGTTGCTGCATCAACACCTTTGTCTAATGCACCACCTGCTGTATCTAAACCTTTTTCTAAGACATTACCGGCTGTATCGATTGTATTATCAACAGTTGGAGCTAAAATACCCATACCTGTTTTAAGTACATCACCTGTCTCAGTTAATCCTGTTTGAGCTACATCTGAAACATCACCTACAGCAGATGTAATAGTACTTCCTACAGAACTACCAAAAGAATCAAATGCTGATGGTGATGCACCAAAAATGCTACTATCAGCTTGATATTTTTTACCTGTACAATCGACTATTTCGCCATCACTATTAATAGAAAGATTACAAGATGCAGGTGTAATATTAGGACATGGTGGACATCCAGGGCATACTGGAGGTACAATTTCTGATTTTCTAATGTAATCAGAACTATTACATACACTTTCTTTTTCTGATTCAATACCATTAGGACATGTATAACTAGGTTTTGCTGTGTATTGGCTATTTTTACATGAATCTCTCGATCCATCACCAGAACCAGAACCAGATCCATCACCAGAACCAGAACCATCGCCACTAGATCCAGATCCAGATCCAGGACTAGATCCATTTGCTTTATCATCACCTCCCTCTAAAGTAATGGAAAATGAATCATTTGGATTTCCTTCGTTGAAAGAATGTTTAATATAGTTAGCAGATGCTACTTTATAAATATTATTACCAGGTTCCTTGATAATGATCACAGATAATAAACTAGATTCATCAACTAAACAACTAATGACTAAAATATTATCAGTATTTTGTTTTGATATACCTGTTTTATATTCCTGAGAAACATCAAAGACAGTTCCTTGAGATCCTACGGCTATTCCTAAATTATCATTATAATAAACATTGTTAGCTATTTTGGTAGCTTCAACATTTTTACCATTAATAGTAATTTGTTCTTTTACTTGTTGTCCAAGAGAAGAATATTGTGATGCCTCTACAGTATTTGATACACCAGTAGAAGTATTAATTGGTAATAATGAATTAGAAATACCTTTACTACTTTTAAAGATTTGCATAATGCTATTATCAATATTATTGATTACAATAATTAAGGTATTTGCTTTGTAAGGACAATATAACAAAGACATATTGTCTTGAACATATGTCCATGGAGCTGTTGTTAAATTGACTGAATTAGATATTTTATCATTTGATTGAGTATTACTTGTTATTAATGTTGGAACACCACTACTATCACGAGTCAATAATGTATATGTATCACTTACTAAATTATCTGTAATAATAACATTACCATTACTAGAATCGTAAAACATACCTGATTGGCCATCTTTAATTGGTATAATATCATCCAATTGGCTACCAGAATTATATGATTGAACACTATTAGATAAAACAGGTTTCCATGAACTTGTTTGTCCAGAATTTTCCATATTCTCTAAAATAGGTTTCGTAGATGTTGTTCCAAATAACATTGCTAATACTAAAACAACTAATAAAATTACAAACAATAAAAAAGGTGTTAGTTTTATTCCTTTCATTATAATGATTTGATATATTCTATACGTCGAAAATATTAGTATGGTAATAATAAAATTGATATAAATATTATTAAATATTTATAATAAATAAATAATGTTATCTCGTTGTTATAAACCAGAATATAATTTTGAAATTGGAGTAGATGAGGCAGGGAGAGGACCTCTGTTTGGTCGATTATATGTAGCAGCTGCCGTTTTACCTAAAGATGATAGTTTTCATCATGATTGGATGAAAGATTCTAAAAAGTTTCATTCGAAAAAAAAAATTAAAATCGTATCGGATTATATTAAAGAAAATGCTTTGTCGTGGTCTATTCAGTATATTGAACATGATGTTATTGATGATATTAACATAAGACAAGCAGTTCATCGAGGAATGCATGATTCTATTCGTGATATATTTACTAAATCTAACATTGATAAAGACAAAACCTACCTTTTGATTGATGGAAATGACTTTAAACCATATACCATGTATGATGAGAATACAGAAGAATTAAAGTCATTACCGCATGATACTATAGAAGGTGGTGATAATAAATATACACCAATAGCTGCTGCTTCAATATTAGCAAAAGTTGCTCGTGATGAATATATTGAAGAATTATGTAGTGAATATCCTGAATTATCTACTAGATATTGTATTGATAAAAATAAAGGGTACGGTACAAAACATCATCTAAGTGGAATAAGTGAATATGGAATTACCCAATGGCATCGTAAAACTTATGGACAATGTAAAAATGCGATTATGAATGTTCTATAAAATTGATGAATGGTATCATAATAATCGCTTTAATGAAAATAGGATTTGTAGTTGTGAATAATAATATTATTTAGTGGACCATATAAAATGGATAATTAGTAGAATATTTTTTTCAAAGTCGGTTAATAATTATAAAATATTATTAGAATATATAATATGTCGTTTACAAGATTTCATGATGATGATTTAAGAATCGAAAAACAATTAGAACAACAAACATATATTGGAAGATATCAACTTAATGTTCCTGGACAAGGAGCTACAATGCCTTTTCAAGATGAAGCACAGATAAGAATGCAACGATGGGGAGCTAATCTTCAAACAAATACTATTAATTTAGAAAGTGATTTAATGGGTCTAACACGTCGTGTTGGAAGAGATGATATTTACGAACAAGATTATAAAAGAAATGCTGTACAAAGTCAACCTATTAGCTATCCTAAAACAAATCCTTTTGTTGAAGAAAGTCGCGCTACTCATCCTGCATGGATGTATCGTGATTTAGAACATCCTATTTGGGAAAACCCAATTGTAAATCCTCAATCAAATCTTGAAAAACCTTTCCATGATAATATTCAAACACGTATTTTAGAAAAAGATTTTTATAAACCAAAAATATCTATTCCCATGCAACAAGATAAAACGGATCCTTTATCTTTGGATTATTATATTGAGAAAAATTAAATAATTATATTCAATTATTTATTATGTATATTGTATATAATAAATAATATACTATGGAATTAGCGATACCAATAATAGCCATGGGTGGATTATATCTAGTTTCAAAACAACAAAATAATAGAGAAGTTGATGAAGGTTTTGTTGGTTATAGTGACTTACCAAATGTGAATTTACCAGATGAGAATTTTCCAGATGATAAACCTTTAGAAACACCTGAATTATCTAATACCGAAAAACTAACACATGATAATCGTTATGATGGCGGTGCATATACTGATACTTATTTCAATAAACAAGGTTTTGTGGATACAAAAAATACTGATTTGGTTAATAATCAAACATTTACTTCGTTAACTGGTGAAACTGTTAATAATGATTATTTTCAACATAACAATATGGTTCCTTTTTTTGGTAGAAAAAAAACTACGCCTAATTTTGATGCAAACCAAAATGAAGGAATCTTGGACAACTATTTAGGAAAAGGTTCACAACAGATAGAAAAAAAAGAACAATCCCCATTGTTTGCACCTAATGAAAACTATCAATGGGCATATGGAGCTCCAAATCAAAGTGATTTTATGCAATCACGTGTTAATACTGTTAATAAAATGGCGAACGTTTTACCATTTAAACAAGAGTCTGTAGCACCTGGTATTGGATTAGGATATGGTACAGAAGGTGCAAATGGATATAACTCAGGTATGATGAATAGAGATGAATGGATGCCTAAAACAGTTGATGATTTACGTGTAAGAACAAACAAAAAAGCCTCTGGTGTAGGTTTATTTGGTTATGAAGGTCCAGCTAGTAGTGCTATTAAAGAAATGGGTTCTATTGGTAAAATGGAAAAACATCGTCCAGAACGTTCATTTAAAATGGGCCAAGATCGTTTAATGACTACCACTGGTGTTGAAAAAGGCGTTACTTTACGTCCATTACAAGAAGATCGTTACACAAATCGTCCAGAAACAACTGTTTCTTATACAGGTGTAGCTGGTGCAGAAAACCAAGGTGTGTTTGTAGATGGTGAATATATGCCCTCAAAACATATTGATTTAGGAAGTGTTCCAATTTCATCCGCTTATGCAAATGGTAAAGGTGGTGCTACTGACGCAGATTATGGCGCAAAATCACAAATTGTTTATAATAACAATCGTACTGCTAATAGTCAAAGTGATTACTTTGGTGCTGTAGGAGGCGCTATTGGATCAGTAATATCACCATTACTTGATGTATTGCGACCATCAAGAAAAGAAAATACCGTTGGTACATTACGACCTTATCAAAATGCTGGTACAAAAGTTCCTCAAACATATGTATTTAATCCAGCTGATCGTCCTGGACCTACCATTCGTGAAACAACTGAAAATTCTAAGTTTCATATGAACTCAGGTACAAACGCATTAAATAAAGGTGGTTATACTGTTACAAAAGTGGAACCAAATGCTACACATAGAATGAATCAATCTGATTATTTCTACGCAGGAAATGCTTCTGCTGCTGAAGGTACTTTAGAACCTCGTCCATATGATGCTGAATACAGACAACGTAATAATGATATTAAATCTTCTACTATTAAAGGTAGAATGGTACCTGGAAATATGTCTATGTTAAATCATGATGCTACAATAAAATCATGTGACAGGACAGATACATTAACCAATAAATGTGCACTTGTACCAACATTTGCAAAATCTTCTCCTTGTTTAGATACTATGGGACAGTTGCAAGGTAAACAAAAAATAGATCATAGTGTAGAAAATAATAGAAATGGCAGTGAATTATTAGATTCTTTAAAGAAAAATCCTTACGCATTATCTATCCATTAATTATTTTAAAGACATAATATATCTACTATTATGCCTTTTTTTCAAGATCAAAAAATATTATTGATACATATTCCGAAAACAGGTGGAACAAGCATTGAGAAATATTTTTCTAATAAATTTAAAACAAAAATGGGACCAAAACAATTATATTTTTCATATTATGATAATACAATTATAGACGAAATAACAAAATATCGTAAAGAGTGGAAACAAATATTGTATAAAATAAAAACAAAAAAGAGTACAACTAATAAATCCTATAATTTAAAGAGTAAAAATACATTAGTATTTCAAAAAATAAGTTCATCGAATTCATTCAATAGTGAAGACAGTTTAGAAATAGAAACAAGAGAAGATATACCCGAATTTAAAAATTTTCGAAGAGTTCGTTTATCGAAAGAACTAAAACATTCTTTACAACATTTAACCTGGTCGGAAATGACTAGATATAAAGAAATATTATGGGATGATGATAGTAATAGAAATTGTATATTAGAAAATCCTTACGATAGAAATGAATATGATATAATTACTGTTGTTCGAAATCCATATGATCGAATTATATCAGAACTATTATTTCGAAAAATTTTAAATGCAGAAACTATTTTAAAACCAAAAGTAGTGTTTTCAAAAATAAAAAAATTTTTAGAAAAACAAGACGACATTTTTGATAATCACAAATTACCACAATATTTATATTTAATAAATGAAATGGGACAAATGATTGAAAATATAACAATATTACACACAGAAACACTTGATGAAGATATGAAACGAATAGGATATAATGATTTTAATCATCATTTTCAGGTATCTAAATGTAGAATACAATCGGGTATAACAAAATATAGCAATGCGTTAAATAAAAATTCTATTGAGTTAATCAATAGTTATTATAAACGAGATTTTGAATTATTTGGTTACAAAATGCTTTGATTATACAAATAAACGATTCATAACTAATGCTTCTTTATTTTCTTCAGGAGTTTTGAATAATCGTTTTAACATATCATTATCGCGAAAACGAATAGAGTATTCTTGTTGCATATGATTACGACCAATTCGTCCTAATGCTTGAATCGTCTTTTGCTGCGTCATATTTAATAGATCTTTACCAATATAACCATGACAGAATTGATAATTTGTTCCGTAAATGTAATCAGAAGAAGCTAATATAATATAAAGATTCTGGTTATACGCTAATTTTTTCATAATTTCCATGTATCTCGCGTTGGCTTTATTTTCATTTGTAAACATACCAATACCTAATAACAACAATAATTTTTTGTTATTATCTACATCTAAAGCCATGATATCACAAACATCTTGGTCAGATATATCTGGTCTATAAGAATTTTCATTAAATTCATCTGTCCATATTTTCTGATGATTTCTGGAATTAGGAATATAAACGTCATCTAAATTTACTACTTGAATTTGACTACGCAAACTATCTACCATTTGAGATAATTTTCTTAGTTCTGGATTTTGTTTTGACTCATCAACATCTCTATTCATTTTATGAGTCTTTTTTCCTGTACCTTTTTTATTAGAACCATCATTAGTTGAATTCGCATTCGCCATTTTATCCATAATATATTCTAATTGATTTTCTGCCTCAGTTAATTTTTTCTGTATATTTGTATTTTCTTGAATTTTAGAATAAATTGAATTGTAAATTCTTTCGGGTAAATTTGTTTGTTTTATATAATATTTTCCCAAATTTTCTACATTATCACTAAGGAATATGGTTGGACCATCGGTTAATGTATGAGCATCAGTTGTGGTAATTTGTAGACCAACTGTACTTGTAGGAGCCACTTTTTTCTCAGGTACAGATACACTTTGAATACGTGTTAATGGTTGTCCTCCAATTTGACGAGGTTTCTCTAAGCTAGAGAATCTACGAAGATCATTTGTTTTAATAAATTTAGATTTTTGACTTGATACTAAATCACTATGAATATCATACCACCTTTCTTTATTCACGTTCTGTAACAATCGTAAGTAATATAGTTTAATATTATTCATGGTAATATCTTCAATACCATTTTCAAAATAATTATTCATATGCATATTTTCATTTATAGCATTATCTGTACTATGTATTTTATTGATAAAGTTTACAATTTCCTGAAGATCAAAATATCGCAACAATGATTTATTATTATTGCAATGTTTTATACATTCAGAGAGATCATTATATTCACTATACAATAAATGAGGCAATATTGCTTTACATGAGTCATTTAATAATGATATCGATTTTTTACAATCGAAACTAGAGATTGTTTCAATAGAGGCATCAGGAAATTTTTCTTTAAATGATTTCAATGAATCCATAATTTCGTGTTCTTGAGGTAATGTAGCACATGAAAGAACCATTTTGGAAATCTTATTTTCACACCATACTTCTTTAATTAAATCATGCAATGGATGATTATCATAATCCATTGATATAGTTGGTTCATCCCAATAAGTAATAATATCTACATCACTTTTATATTGAACCTTTTTCTTTAATATGTCGACACGTTTCGTACATAAATCTTTCAAATTGTTAGTAATTATTTCTTCATAACTTCGACTAGCCAAAGGATCCATTCTAAGCTGTTTTATAAGTGTCTGTAATATGCATAGTTGATCATTACATTCATCAATTTCTTTATAATCAAGATCTTCTGTATTGCGTTCAGATAATATTTCACTTAATTCTTTTTGTAATTTATTTATAAATTGTTGTTTCGCATCTATTACATCTAACAATTTTAATTCTTCATATAAATCACTAAACTCTTCACGTAAATAGTCCAAATATTCTATTTTATTAGTATACATTTTAATATTCTCATCTATTTCTTGATTATCTTTAATCGTAGGTGTAAAAGCCATCATATAACGCATTGCTATAATATACGATTTAATATCACAAATCATAATTTCTACTTTATCACCAACCGTATTATCTACTTTTCCAATACCACCTGTTCGTTTGTTTACTGTATATTCTGATGCTGCATAATAATGTAACCGAATATCACTAGCTGTTTCACAACCAAATGCAATTGCTATTTTTTTACCCATACATACCGCGGATTTTGCTAAGGCAAGACCAACATGTCTTGCAGCACAAATAAATATAATTCTATATCCTTGTGATAATCCTAATGGCGTAAGAGTTTTTCCAGTACCAGTAGGTGCTGTATATAGTACTAATTTTCCACCATTTTTTGATAGAGTTTTAAATGCACCTGTTCTTGAATCTGTAAAATTACCTTCTTCAGGAGTATAACGAAAGCTATTATAAATATCACGTTGATGTTGATAAAGAGTCATATCTTCATACTTTAAAAGCATGGGGTTTTTCTCAATAAACATGTGAGATTGATTAATTACGTCACGCATTTGTATTCGTGGTAATAGTATTGTAATTAAATTATTCATAAATGCTAAGCAATATGGATTTAAAAGAGCAACATTCGAACGTTTTAAATTTATCAATGTATAAATATAAAATGCATATTTTTCAGAATAAGTATGCATATATTTAAAGACTTGTTCACAAAGGTCTAATAATATATATTCAAATATATTCGATTTTTCTTTTTCAAGAACTTTATTCACATTATTAATTCGCATAATATGAGATTTTTTTAACTTAATTTTATTTTTCTTATTATCTATAGGTGAACTATAAGATTCTATAACAGAAGGATATTTTTTTACCATTTTTATTATGATTTCTTCAAAATATTCTTTATATAAATACTCTTGCAATCCAGGAATATCTGTTTCTAATTTCATAACAGCATGTATTGATTTACTTTCGTTATTGAATATATTTGGATTATTATAACCATCTGTAATTAATTGCAATATAGCTTTTTCACGGTCTGGAAAAGGTACTTCTACATTTAACCATTCCGATTTTGATAACTTCTTTTGTGTTAGATCCATAGTTATTTAATAAGTTTTTGTATTTAATATAATTGAATTGAAATATTTTAATTCAATTTTATCTATTCACGAATTATTTTTATGTTTTTAATAGCACTTGTTTTATCTATAATTCCGTTAACTGCATTTTTATTACTTCCAGAAATAGTTAATAAATAACGACCTTCATTTGCTACTTTAAAAATAGTGGTTGTATATTCTTTCCATTCTAAAATATCAGGTGTAATTTTATCAAAAACTTTATTGTTTAATGAAAATAACAATGAATTTGCTATACCAGTATTATCACAACAATCACGTCCATTTGCTAATAAAATAACTTTATAAGTGCCAGGTGGTAAATATAAATCAGTACTAATACTACCATTATTTTGAATAGCTAATGCTTGATTACCTTTTGGGTATGGTGTTTCAAATCCCCAATCATCGGAATTATTCATAATTGCTATGTTTCGTACTCTCCAATTCGGAACAACATCTGTACCATTTAAATATTTGTAACTATTGTTTTCTTGTTCAGGTAATTTAAAATCAGAGTTTTTTATAAATTGACTACATGTAAAATCAAATTTTTTTGTATTAAATTTATAATCATTAATTTCTTGTTTAATTTCATCAATTGCACTATTTGTAGTATCTCGAATCGTCTTATTTTGTTCAGACATTTCTTTTCTTAAATTTTGAACAGCTAAAATATTTTTTTCAGAATCAGATAATTCTGGATTACTCATATCTATGCTAGCACTAGGTGCACTCATTGTAGGTTTTGGTTTAAATAAATTATTTATATCGCTTAAATTAACTGTAAAAGAATGTCCTTCTACAATTTTACGGTCAAACAATTTTAAAGAAAAAAACACACAAAGAGCGAACAATAAACCATGTAATACTAATCCTTTAAAGCTATCTTTCTTTGCGAGAGAAAAAAACACACCTGGTGTAAATATCACAAATAAACTAAATAAATATAATAAAAATAGAGGTTTCATTTATATATATAAACAATATAAATTTTACTACTTAAAAGAGTTTATTTCTGTAAATATTTAAATAGAATATTATTATATATAATATGTCGTTATTAACTAAACTATTTAATTATGTCTTGTTAACCGTTTCTAAATATAATATTGATGAATCTCATGGACTTTCTCATTCTATGGATATTCTTACTTGTGCGAATAAAATATATAATCTTGAACTTTTAAAACAGCCTTATATCAAACATCACGAAAAAATAATTTATGTATCATCAATATTACATGATATGTGTGATAAAAAATATATGGATCAAGAAAAAGGTATTGAAGATATTAATCAATTTATAGGATCATTAAAAGATGATAGAGACATTTCTATTATAACAAATACTGAAAAAGAGGTGATTAATAAAATCATTTCTACCATGTCTTATTCTTATGTAAAAAAAAACGGATTTCCTGATATGGGGGAATATCAAACTGCTTATAATATTGTAAGAGAAGCAGATCTTTTATGTGCATATGATTTTGATCGTTGTATGATATATCAAATGTTTACTAAAAATTATTCATTAGATAATGCCTATAATGATGCAGTTGCTTTATTTAATGTTCGCATGTTTAAACATTATGATGATGGTTTATTGTTAACGGATTATTCAAAAAATAATTACAAGATATTAGAAAAATCGTCTAAATTACAAATTAAACAATGGAAAAAACTTTTAACCAAAAAATTATAATAAAAAGGTATTATTAATAATTTATAATGAATATAAATTATTTACCATCTGAATTACAACGTATTGTATTTGAATATGATGATACTTACAAAATAAAATTTAAAACCTGCATAGATCAGTTAAATTTTTTATATCGTACATTTCCTATAAAAATAAATATGATTATTAGCAGTTATCAAACATTCAATGTTATAGCAGTAACACCAGTTAAAAAAATACCTGAATTAAACAGGTTTATATTGGATTATTGCAATCGCAAAAAGACACTCCGGAGTTTTAAAAAATATTACTTATAAATTTAATAGAGGGATGTTTAATGTACTACGTGGTTTATATTTTAAAATATCTAAATCATAACTTGTAGTAGGGAAATTATCTTTTCCGTAAATATCTTGTAATAAAAGCCATTCAAACATTCCTCCACAATAAATATAAACGTTATAAAATCCTAAATCTATCAATTGTTTATATTTTTTTTCTACACTTATATCTGTTGAATTTAATCCATAAATAATAACAGTTACTTCTTTAAATTTACTATTATCAATAATTTGATTTACAGCGGCGGTTTCATTTTCTATAGATAAAGTATTTTTTATTAAACAATTTTGTAAATTACCATCTAATGTATTTATCAATATAAATTTTGTATTATTTTCTATAGAATATAATACATCTTCATAACCAATTTTATTATTACGTGTATTTTGAGTAAATAAATTAAAAAACATATATGCTGAAATATAACAATAACATTTTATTCTATTTTACACGAAATTATTTAATCTACAGAAACATTGTCGGGAATATCATTATTTGATACATCTTCTGTAAAACTATTATTACTAAAAGCTTGATTATATAAATTAACAAATTCTTGATTCATAATAGTATTTAAACTGTTATCTTGAGGAAAATTTGTAGAAAAAGAATAAACAAAACCTTGTGGATTATTATTAGAATTATCTAGTACGGTATTATTAGAATTATCTAGTACGGTATTATTGGAATTATCTGGTACGGTATTATTTATAGGAGAAGTAGGACCAGGAGATGTTGGTGCAGGTGTTCCTGTTAACATATTAAATCTACATATTGGGCAACAATTACTTCGTGAAAGCCAACGTAGTAAATTATCGCGTCTAAAAATATGTCCACAACCACGAACTTCCGATAATATATCTCCATTAACAAATGTTTCTAATGATATTGGACATCTATTATCACTTAATGTATCATTCATATTTTCATTATAGGTAAATGTTCGCGTGGCTTCTGTAATTTCCGTGTTTGTTAAACGTCTTTCTTGTTCAACTTGATTTAAATAACTGTTTAAAATATTTGCCCATTCATCGTTAAATAAATTAGAATTTCTAGCCCCATTCCAAATATTTGTTGGCTGAGGTGATTGATTATATGACCTCCATACATACTGTCTTCTTGTATTTGCAGAAGGATTTTGAATATTTGAAGCACGTGATGTATTTGTAGTATTATTTAAATTTACTCTGGTTCTATATGATTGTTGGTTTAATTGCAATAGAGACATTAAAGTATTAATGTTACGTTGATATTCGAGATGATTGTAATTATATAATACGATTAAATTTGAAATAGTATCTAATTGCCTGTTAATATATCTCATTGGATTTGAATTATTTGTTGTAGAATTAGTTGTATAATTTCGAGTGTTATTTGTGCGATTCGGTTGTATATTCATCGAATCATTCATATTTTGCATCAATTGTGTTAAAAAACTATCTATTTGATTTTCCATATATGAATACAATATAAAGAATATTATCTATATATCTTTATTAAATAAATATTAATGAATTATAATATTGATTACACAAAAGGATATACAGGATTACAGAATTTAGGAAACACGTGCTTTTTAAATTCTTGTATGCAAGCGTTAAGTCATACTTATGAACTGACTACATTTTTACATTCTGATAAATATAAAAATCATCTTAAAACACTTACTGATAATATTATTATAAATGAATGGATTGATTTATATAATGTAATGTGGTCGCAAAACGGTATTGTATCCCCTAAACGTTTTGTTCATAATGTACAACAGTTAGCTATAAAAAAAGATAGAGAGTTATTTACAGGTTGGGCACAAAATGATTTACCTGAATTTTTACTTTTTTTGATAGAGTGTATGCATAATAGTATAGCACGCGGTGTTAAAATGAACATAAAAGGCACTGTTAAAAACAATACAGATAAGTTAGCAACAGCATGTTATCAAATGTTGAAACAAACTTATTCAAACGAGTACTCAGAAATTATGGAGATGTTTTATGGTATTTATGTTTCAGAATTATCTGCATTAAATGGTAAGCAAGTTTATTCACATCGTCCAGAAAGTTTTTTTATATTAGATTTAGAAATACCCGGTCCTAATTGTTCATTATATGACTGTTTTACATCATTTACAAAATATGAAACACTAGATGGTGAAAATGCATGGTATAATGAAGAAAAGGGTAAAAAGATTGATGTTAAAAAAAGAATTACTTTTTGGTCTCTTCCAAAAATTTTAATTATTACATTAAAAAGATTTTCTTTTGATGGTAAAAAAAAACGCCAAGATTTAGTCGATATACCTTTAACAGACTTAACACTTTCACCTTTTGTCAGTGGATATAATAAGAAACAATATATTTATGATTTATATGCAGTTTGTAATCACTCTGGTAATACACAAGGAGGTCATTACACGGCCTTTGTAAAAACAAATACAACATGGACACACTTTAATGATACACAGGTACAACGGAACATTCCTGAAGATAAAATAATAACACCAAAATCATACTGTCTTTTTTATAGAAAAAAGTAAAATATCATTTAGCAAAATAATTATAGCAAATACAGAGTAGAAATATATCTGTTTCCTATATACAAATATTATTTATAATGGGAAATTTTTTTTCGCGACTATTTGATGATAATGTTAATATAATTAATGCACCAAGTGGAGAATACACAGTAACCCCAGCTGCAACTCCCGAGTCAACAAATGATTTTGCATCTTCACCACAATCAGATGAACAGGTAAGCAATATATCACCAGATGACTCTAATGACGAAAAATGTGTAAAACCTAATCCTGCAGATACAACAACAACAACAGATACTGTAATATTAAACACACCCTTACCTGAAAATCAGGTAGATAGAAATAAAGAAGATGATGAAAATAAATTTATTGATTTTATGAAAAATATTTTCAATGCTACAACATACACTATTATTTTTTGGATTATTGTTGTATACAGTTCTTATCTTTTAGGTTCAGCAATTTACGCAAACAAAGGTGTTGGAAATGAAAATAGTGGTGTAGCCAGATATAGTAGAACAATAGATTTAGTACTATTATTTTTACTATTCGCAACTCTTTTTAGCATGTATTATAAATTAGAAGAAGAAGACAAAAAGAATATTTTTGGATATACAATTGAATGGACACAAGAATATTTTGATAATCCATGGTCTCTTTTTGAACTAATATGGTTTACAATCATCTTTTTTGGTTTAGTTTACATTTTAAAAGTTCCTATGGGTAAAGATGCGAAACCAATCCTTGTTCATTTCCTTGAACATAAAGTTTGGATTATTTATGCTATGTTTATTATTATTTACTTTTTTAAGTATGCTTTAAATATTCCAATTGTTGATTTACTTTTTAACAATTCAATTATGAATTATTTTAAAAATGTAAAACCATATTCTTCTTCTCCAGGTTCAGCACCTAGTATTTTTGATAAAATCGGTGAAGAATTATCTTTAACAACTGATATTTATAGTCCAAGTGAAGATAAAACTACCACCACTACCACTACTACTACCACCACTACTAATAATGATAGTGATAATACAGAATCTACTTCTGTAGACTCAAAATGTGTTAGTGATAAACAAGTTTTTAATGTAAGCAATAATCTTTATACATATGAAGAGGCACAAAAAGTATGCAGTGCGTTTGATGCATCTTTAGCAACATATGATCAAATTGAGCAATCTTATATGAATGGTGGTGAATGGTGTAATTATGGTTGGTCTGATGGTCAAATGGCTTTCTTTCCTACTCAAAAAAAGACATGGGATCTTTTACAAGATAATCCAAAAACCAAAAATATTTGCGGTCGTCCTGGTATAAATGGTGGATTTATTGAGAATCCATATGTTCGTTTTGGTGCAAATTGTTATGGTATTAAACCTGAACAACCAGATGATTGGAAACCAATATCATATGTAACTGATTGTGGAATGAAAAAAGAAGATCCAAATCAAAAAATCCGTGATGGTGCTAGATTAAATAGTTTCAATCAAAAGAACTGGTCAAGATATTAAACTGAAATAATATAAACATTAATTACTTTATATTATTAATTATGAGCGAATTGTACGTCGAACAAGAAGAAAACGATACAAAAATATACACATTAACCCCACAAAATAAATGTTGTGTATATCAAACCGAACAATGGAGTACTATGATTTCAACTGGAAAACGTGTTCTATATGAAATTACTCTTCATTGTGATTTTGGTACATTTGAAGTCGAATTAACAGATAAAGAAAAAGAAGAACTATTAAATAATAAGGAAGAAATAAACGTCACTAATTTACCAGGAGCTATGTGTGAAGAAGTGACAAATGGGTGGAAATATAAAGAAGGTATTGTTGATAAAGAAAAATTTACACCCGAAGAATTAAAAGAGATCCATATTCTTCTCTATCTCGATTCTGCAAATCGCGATAATTATGAAAGTGATTGTGAAGATGATGTAGATCAATTAGTATTAGAACAAAATGATTGGACAATGGATGATACAATTTATACAATCACAAATGGTTGTCTTTTAGAAGAATAATTTTAATAATATAAAATATATTAAATGATTTTAAAATTTATTATGGCTTTATTAATAATTAAATGTAAATATTTTTTAGCACCACCTAACATGTATAACCTGGAAGAAGAATTTCAAAGTATAAACAATACTTTCATAAAAAATAATACAAAATCATTTGTTTTTCAATCAAATAATTATAGATTTTTCAAATAACTATAAAATGCTATGATAAATAATCCAATCATACTTAAAATAATCTCTACATCCCATTGGTAGAGATTTTTTACCATATAAGTGTTTTCTTCTCGATACCCCAATTTTCTATAATAATTTCGAACCCCTATTCCAGAAATCACCACTATTTTGCGATATCCATTACTATAAGCAATGTCCTCTGCTGATTTCATTAGTATTTTTCCAATACCATGATGTTGAGTAACACCTGCGTGTTTATCTTTTTTTGTATTGACCTGTCCATAGACATGGAGTTCGCGTATAAATGCCGATTTTTCCAAATTCTCAAAATATTGGTTTTTATGAAATTGGGAATTGTTTAGCGAACTTAATCGAAGTCTAATAAATCCATAACATATTCCTGGTTCATGTTTACTATTTGTATACCATTTACCATCCTTATAAATAGATTTTTCACAAGACCCGCTCTCGTAACTAATAAAATATTCATCACCATAAGAAGATCTATATTTACGAATAATAGGACGCGCATGATGAATATTTGATAATCGTTTTTTAACTTCTCTACAACGAATACAACTGCAGAACATTCCCTCTTTTCTCATTCTTTCTTCTAGAACTTGTCTTAAGTTGGTCACTTTATTACCTGCATAAATATAGAGCTTTCCATCACGTGTAGTATTTGGTATGTCTCGAATAACACGATTCAGACGAACCCATTCTGGTACAATAGATTTAACACGCATTAACATATTGATAAGAAGTTCAGGATTCTTTTCTGTATAAGGAATATAATCTCCTTTATCATACCATTGTTTTATTTTGGTCCAAGGAACAACTGCTGTAGGATAAATTTTCCATTGATCAAATTGCAAATCTTCTCCGTAAATAACATCTCGGAACATTTTTTCGTCTATTTCTGGTGTAGCATCTGGTAAATCAGGCATAAAATGTGCATCTACCTTAAAACAGCTATCTTTTAGTATATGTAATGCCGTTTTCACTTGTTCTGTTGTACAACCACGATTGACTTTTTTCAATATATGTTTATCAGTATGTTGTACTCCTAATTGAATTCGTGTACAACCTAAGTATCGAAGCCAATATACTTCTTCGTCAGTAATTGAATCTGGACGCATTTCCAATGTTAATCCAATAATACGACAATTACTATTTTCATTAATAAGGTGTTCTTCAGTGAGTGTTTTTTTCTCGCGTTTTTCTTTATCATAAAAGGTATTTGCTGCCCAAAATATATCTCGAATAAACGTTTCTTGATATTTTCTTGGATATTCTGTCCATGTACCCCCCAAAACTATAATTTCCAATTTATCTACGTTATGTCCATTCATAACATATTGAATGCCGCGACTATTAAACTGTTTTACGGCATCAAAATCGTTTTGTAATCCTCTAGCCACAGTTGGTTCATCACTTAAATAACTTCGTGGGTTGATATCTTTTCCTTTTTCGTCTACTTCTCTTGGACAATAAAAGCAATCATGTTTACAACTAAATGCCTGTTTTTTCATATTACCGTTTTCATCAATATATTCTGGATAAGGACTTGTAATAACCGAAATGACTATCACTCCAGATAGTCCACGCATTTCTTTTGCTTTAAAATATTCTTTTTTTGTATTCGATATAGTATGGTCTTTAAACATAGATTGATACACATTATTTATTTGTAATTTTGATGGATTTACGTGATATTTACGACGTAGTAGTAGAGCCGTGTTTTCTATATCTTTTAATGTATTATCATTATTTTCCAATAATAATTCTTTTACAAAATCAACAATATTTTGTTGAAATGTAGGTTTTTTTAATTCTTCGATGTCTGTGATCATGTTTTTGTCGTTTATTAAAAAGATGATCCCATGTTTATTTTATCAATTTTATACAAAATAGTATAGAAATAAGTCGTCAAAAATATGTAAATGTTTTTAGGTATTTTTTTACAGTTATTTGTATTATTTTATAATCGTTTCTATCATAAAACCGGTAGTAAAATTTTTTTTGAAGTGGGAAATAAATATACATTGGAATTAAATGTTACTAGCATTGATGTAGTAAAAAAAAAACAAAGTAAAATGCCGGACAGTGCATTAATACAAGCGAAAGACACACCAAAACATCCATTATTATGGTAATTATTTTTTTGATTTTTTACGTTTTTTGAGTGTTTTTGGCTTTTTAGGTTTTGATTTTACTTCTACTCGTTCAAATAATTGATCAAATAATTCATCACTGATTACACCGTCTTGTCCGTGATGTATTTCTTCGTCGTCAGGTTCATCATAGTGATGCATTTTAACAATAAATATAGGTAGACCTAAATCATTAAAACGTTCACGATAATGACTATCGTTACCATAAATGTCTTGATAATTGTTTTTAATGTTATGTGTTAATCGTTTTTTTGTAGGTAAAATACAACGTTCATTTACGTCGTGAATTGGATAATCGCGAATGGAAAACATATATATTACTAATTGTTTTTATAACTTCGTTTTAAATCATTTGTTATTTTTATCTCACGTTTTTCTTTTAAATAATCAATAACAAATGTAACTTGCGATGGGTCATTCATAATCTTGCCTAAATGTTCTTCTAAAAAGGAAAAGGTTAATGGCGAATATTCTTTTTTTTCATGTATTTTCAAATCTCCATCGTGTATTAAAATTTTTCGGCTTTTATTACCAGTTTTTTCAAGTTGATCACAAATTGATTTTGATAAAACATGTTTTTCTTCTCGTAATTGCTTTGTCTTCTCATTAATCATTTTTAATTGCGTATCAATAGTAACCCATCGTTTCACATTTTGCGTAAAATCTTCTCTTATAGCTATTTGATTATTCATTTGTATTTTACGTATAAATGAATAATTTTAATCAGACGTTGAAATGTAAAAGTTACCTAAATTATTTAGTAATCTTACTAATAATACTAAATTTGTTAAAATTATAAATGTTACAACAGCTATATAGATGCAGATAAATAATAGATATGGATATAGTTCATTATAAATGCTACTACGAATTGGTTCTACTATTGAATACAGATCTTTTTTTGTTTCTTCACTTTTAACAAAATCAATAAAAGTATCTTTAATGGATTTCATATATTATAATATGGTTGATAAACAAAAAAATAAATGAAAACGCGTAATTTAAACAAGTATAAATTATCACGTTTTAGATATAAGATGAACAGTGTTATTTATGATATTAACGAACCGTTTGATTTTGAACAGATCAATTTAAACCCTCCTATGATTGTCGCAGGAGGTAATTATTTTATTAAATATTCTATAAATGGTGGTGCACTCTACATACAACCTCCTGAATGTAAAACGCGTGGAACAATTACAAAAACTACAAAAAAAACTTACTGTGATTTAATGTTTTCCCAAGAAAATGATAAATTTATCGAATGGATGGAAGATCTAGAAACAAAAACATGCAAAATGATATATGATAAACGAGAAGAATGGTTTGATAGTGAAATGGATTTAGCGGATATTGAAAATTATTTTTCTTCTCCATTAAAAAGTTATAAATCGGGTAAATTTTATTTAGCAAGAACTTCTATTCCAACCCGTTTAGGTAAGATAAGTCTAAAGATTTATAATGAAAACAAAGAAGAAATTGATATTGATTCTATTAAAGAAAATACACAAGTAGTTTCTATATTAGAAATTCAAGGTATTAAGTGCTCTGCACGTAGTTTTCAAATTGAAATGGAAATTAAACAGTTAATGACTTTAAAACCAGTTAATTTGTTTGATAACTGTTTAATAAGTAGTAATAAAAAAACAATTACTCATCAATCTCAAACAAAGCATATAGAAAAAGATTTAGACATAACTGATGAAAATAAAGATGATACAATAGAGGTAGACACAGATGAACCTGAAAGTTTAGAAGAAAATATTATCATTGAAACAAGTGAAGATAATGAAGCTCTAAAAAACGAAGAACCAGATAAAGAAAGTAATGATATTACTTTAGAAGAAAGTATATCACTTCAACCAGAAATAGAAAATGTCGAAAATTCTGACACTACTGAAAAAAATGATTTAGATGATTTTGAATTTAATGTTGATTTAGAAAAAATAGATAAAGAAGAATCTTTTACAATAAAACCCCATAATGATATTTACTATGAACGATACAGAGAAGCGCAAAAAAGGGCTCGTATCGCGAAAAATTTAGCACTACAGGCATATTTAGAAGCAAAAGAGATTAAAAACAAATATAGATTGGATGATATAGATAGTGATGATGATGATTTTTTCAATAATGAAGAAACAGAATTAGAAGAATCTACGGCATAATATTTAGTAAAATATCTACAATTCTAGTTTTTAAAAATATGACTTATTAATGCTTCTGATAAAAATTTTATCCACCGTTTATATAAACGGAAAATGTTGAAAAGTTTGTCTAATTACTTAAAGTCCGATATGGGAAAATGGATCTTTGTTGCTATTGTTGTAGCAATAGTAGGATACTCATTAATGAATTATTCAAGCAGTAAAGGTTTAGTGCTTGATGCTATGTCTACAAATGTAGCTCAACCTCTCGATGAATCTACAATGTCTAATGGTGTTCAATCTACAAAACCAGCTAGCTATGATCAACCTGAACCTTCTGTTGCTGCCGCTACTAATGGTAACAGCGATTACCAACAAGCACAAACTGCTAATCCTGAAGATTTACTTCCAAGTGATAAAAATAGTGAATTTGCTAACTTAAACCCTGTTAACAGTGGTAAAGTAGATTTACCTGATATGTTACAAGCTGGAAGTTTGATCGGTGTAGATACTATTGGTCAAACATTGAAAAATCCTAATCTTCAATTAAGATCTGACCCTGTTATTAAGAAAGAACAAGTTGGTCCATGGAATTATAGTTCTTTCGAACCCGATCTTGCCCGTGTTCCTCTTGAATTAGGTTGTGGAAGTCAATAATTTAATAGTTAAATAATATTCTTATATATTTAAGAATATTACTTATGTTTAGTTAATATATATGGACTCATTAGATTTTTATATTTATACAGTGATATTTGGAATAACAGGATTATGTTGTTATATGTATTTTACATCCGATGAATTTCAATTAAAATGTATTGTATCAACCGTAGATGGTAACAAATATTGTGTTAGGGAACGTGCACGTGTGCAAGAAGCAGCTGATATGTTAGCAAAAGTAAATAAAAAATGTAAAAGTTTAGTTGATTATGTTAATGAAAAATATGGAGATCAAGAAAATGTAAAAAGATTGGTGAATGGATATAATCCAAAACGTATTTCAGAAACATTACCTACTAGTGAATATACTGCATATAGTGAGAATAAAGGTGAAAAATTGGCTTTTTGTCTTAACAAGAAAAAACAAGAAGAATCAAATATGATTGACGAACATACATTAATGTTTGTAGCAATTCATGAACTATCGCATATTGCTACCAAATCAATAGGACATAAGACAGAATTTTGGGATAATTTTAAATTTTTATTAGAAAATGCGAAAGATGCCGGTATTCATAGTCCAAGAGATTATAAAAAAAAGCCAGTTGAATATTGTGGTATGGATATTAAAGACAATCCTTACTATGATAATTAATTTTGAGGTAATCTCTTTAATAAAAACATCATTCCATTATATATAATATTATATAATGGAAGAAGAACAAATAATAAAAGTAAAAGAAATTGATAATTATATGATTCCAGAACGCGATATTTATAAAATACATATTTTAAATGAAGAAGGAAATGTGCAATATATTTTTATTTTTTGTGCTGGACTTCGTTCATCAAATGATATGTCTGCCATCTTTAGCGAAATTGAATTGGCTTTTTATAAACGTAATGATGTAGAAATAATCTTTTCTGAAAATTTGATTCATCCAGACGATACAATTCGTGATATCAAACATAAAATAGTAAACGAAATAGTAGAATTTCAAAAAAAATCAAAAACAAAAGAATTTATGCTTTCTGTAGAAGAAATTTACATGTTTGGTCTTTCTGAAAAAGATTTAGATATGACCAAATTATATCAAGAAATTACTGATAATGATACAAAACAATTAACAAAAGAAAAATTTTTTCAATATGCTACCAATATATCCAGTAATCCTTATGATTTAGATAAAGGAGATGGTGAAAAAGGTGGATTATATAATGATGTATTTACATATGAACAATGGATTGGACTCTCAAATTCAGGCTTAAAAGAACTCTATACCCCTATAGGTATGGAATTTCAAAATACATATGATTTTATGTTTCCTACAAATCCTTACAAAAATCAATTATGGACAGAAACAATTCGATATGAAAGTGCTAGAAATAATCCTCTTTTAACATTAGAAAGATCAATACTACTTGATTATACAAAAAAACCAGATATAATGGTATGCTTAGCAAAAGATAGTTTTCAATTTGCCGAAAAAAATAATATTAATCCAGAATACTTTTGCGAGTTATATTATCCATTTTTATTTAAGTCTGGATTAACAAATACTTCTCTTTTATCTGAATCTGCTATAAAAATAGCAGAAGAAACGAAAAAATACAATAATCCAAAAAATACTCGTCGAAATAATATTACACAAATTTATCGCGAAATATATTGGAATGCTACAGAAGAAATGGCTTATTCCGAAAAAGGAATAAAACAGTTTTCATTTACTATAAAACCATATGATTATGTCCAAAATTTTCCACTCGATTTATTGTTTCGAAATTTACATGCTAGTGAAAAAATACCTTTTATTAAATATAACCCTGGTACACGAAGAGAAAATATGTATCGTCTTTATTCTGATAATATATCTAGTGATGGTAAAAAAATTCCAGCATTAGAAGAATCTATAATTATGCGTCTTTCACGTGATATTGGTAAAGCAAAACAAATTTCGCTTTTTGTAAAAGAGTCTTTTGGAATTGTTGTGAATATCCATAATAATTCTGAAATAGAGATTCTTGGACAATTAACGAAATTATTAAGCATTGAAGAATTAAATAGTGAAGTAACTACATTGATTAAACCAATTACCGAAAGATTAAACAACATATTACAACCTTCTGGATACAAAATAAGGCCTTTTTCCTTTATAGAAGACGATAATATAATAAATACCCGATTAACATATCAATCTCATTTACCAATTGATACAAAAATAAATCTACAAAAACAAATAGACTATATTACACCCATTTTTGATATATTATCGATGGATGTGTCCAAGGGAGCAAACTTACGTTTCAAACGTATTAAAAATTATAAAGAAATGGATGCTAAAAACGCATTTATTAGAGAAATTTACGATCGCACAGCAAATTCCGATGAAGTAATTCAAGGATTAATGGATAATTTTGATTTACAACAAGATGCTGCAGTAATAGCATTTGCTGAATTTAAATCGCAATTTCAATTATTAAAACAAAAAGTAGCAGAAAATCCAGGTTTTAAAACTATTTTTCAGATGAAACCATTAAAAAGTGAACTGTTAGTAGAAGTAACAGATATTAATTCAATACGTTATGTCCAAGAACTAGAAATATATATCGACGTAATTTTACGATTATCACAAAAGCCAAAAACGGTTAAAATAAGCAGTGAAAAATTAAAACGATTTAAATCAAAAGAAAAATCTGTACCAGTTGTCCAAGAAGTAGTAGAAACAATTGTAGTTCCTCAAGAAAAAGGTGTAGAATTATATAATCCATTGAGATTTTCACCAGAAGAAGAACAAGATGCAGAAGAAGTAGTAGAAGAAGAAGGTGAAGGCATAGATTTTGACGATGCTGATTATTATGGAGAATATGAAGAAGAGGATCTACAAGAAGAATCAGACGAAGAAGAATTTTATGGAGGTCAAGAAACACCAGAAGAAGAAGAAAAATACAAAACGGATATTGATGGGATGCCTATTAAAAATCCAACTCCTTTCTTTAAACGAATGTTAGAATTAGATCCTACACTCTATGTAACAGAAGAATCAAGCAAATTTCCATTATATTCAAAAGCATGCCCGTCTGGAGATAGAAGACAACCAATTATATTAACAGATGCAGAAAAAAAGAAAATTGATGAGACAAATCCAGGTAGTTATGGTCATGCTCTTTATCATGGATCTTCCGAAGATAAAAAACATTGGTATATATGTCCAAGATATTGGTGTTTAAAGACAAATTCAAGTATCAGTGAAGAAGATGTAAAAGCAGGAAAATGTGGAGCTATTATACCACGTGGATCAGACAAGGTTCCACCAGGTGCATATGTATATGAGTTTAATAATCCTAAAAATCACATGAAAGATGGTAAATATGTTCAACATGTTCCTGGATTGTTGAAAAAAGACAAACATCCAGATGGATTGTGTATACCTTGTTGTTTTGGTAAATCATGGGATTCAAATGATCAAGTTAAACGAAGACAAATATGTGGATTAGAAGAAGAAAAAGAAGATGATAACACAAAAAAGAAAAAGAAAAATATATTAACGGATGGTGAAACAAAAAATAATAAAACACTTTCTTATATAATTAGTTCTGTTTCTTATCCACTTCCGCAAAATCGTTGGGGATTTTTACCATTAGCATTGCAGATATTTTTTAAATCCGATGCTAGTCAAGTTGTAGATCCTAAAAATACTGCGGTAATTCGAGGAGGTGAAAAATGCCTTTTAAGATATGGTGTTGAAAAATCTGAAACACAATCCTTTTTAGCTTGTTTCGCATATTTTTATGCATATAAACAAGGTTTAAGTAAAGTACCAACTATAGAGGAAATGCGTGAAGAATTTGTAAATGCTATTGATATTGATATGTTTGTAAGATATCATAATGGTAATTTGGTTTCTACATTTCGATCAAAACAAAGAGGTAAAACTGTTGATCTTGGACCTCATCAAGAAAGTGATTTCTATAAGACTATATCATTAAATGATGAGACACAATTAGAATATCTAGAAAACACTGTTTTATCGTACAATAATTTTATTGATTTTATTAAAAACGAAAATTCTGTAATAGACCATACATATCTTTGGGACTTTTTTTGTGGTAGAAACAATAATTTATTGAAAGATGGTATGAATCTTATTATTTTACAAATGACTGACCAAGATATTACAGAACGAGTTCAATTAATTTGTCCATCAAATGCTTATTCCAAATTTGAATATGATGAGACAAAAGAAACCGTTATTTTATTAAAACAAGATAACTTTTATGAACCAATACATCTTTATGAACAAAAAGAAACTATTATTAAGATCAAGTCGGAAAATATTGTATATGATTTTAAAAAGGGTGATGTATTTCAAAATGGAAAAGTAATATCAAGTACCGGAAATATAGAATATAAAGTAAAACAAGGTGAAACAAAGAAAAATGAAGTTATTTTTAAAAAGGCATTTGTAGAGGTATCTGCATTAAGCGAGATAAAATCGGTATTAAAATTAATAAAAGAAACAAGTAAAAAATATTGTCGTCCACTTCCAAGTTTACCAAAAAAATATAATTTTAAACAAAATATACCTTTAATGGAATTGATGCGGTTACTTAAAACATATCATTATAAGATAGATTCACAAGTATTAAATTATAGAAATAAAGTGATTGGTGTAACAATCAATAAAGAAGATACACAGTCATTATTGTTTGTACCATGTTTCCCATCTGCTATGGTAAAAGGTTTAAAAACAAAATTTATGGATGATGTTGATTTATGGTTGGATTATAGAACAACGCGTGATCGATTAAATGGATTATCACGTGATACTGGTGGAAAAATAATGAGTAAACCGCAAATCAAAATAATAGAAGACGGGTTAGTTATTGGATTTTTAACAGAAACAAATCAATTTGTTCAAATAAATCCTCCAACACAACCCATTGACCAAGATCAAATACCCGAAGTTAAGCATTATAGTAATAGATATAATGACGATGAAAAACATAAAAGTGCTGAAAAAACGTTAACTATTGGTGAAAATGAAAAATCAGAACGCGTTAATATTGTTCGAAATGTAAATCTAGAAACACAATTTTATAATATTTTTCGTACAATTGTACGTATTTATTTAAATAAATTTGAATACAGACAAATTAGAAGAGAGATATTAGAAACAATCGATGATTTACATTATTCATATAGAGGTAAATTAATAACAGTAGAAAAAGAACTAAGAAAATTATTAGAAAATAAAATCGATTTTAGAGATATTGATGTAAAAGATTTGTCTTCTATCGAAAGAGTTGTTTTATGCAATGATGGTGATAATTGTTTAGATGATAAAGATCGACCTTCTTATTGTTTAATGAGCGATGATGGTAATTGTATATCGGTCTTTCCAAAGAAACATTTGTTAAGTGGTTCTGATAACAATAAGATATATTTTGGACGTATGGCTGATGAGTTGGTTCGATATAAACGTAGTCGACTCTTTATGTTTTATCCAAAAAATTATATGAATATCACAAATACGGATTTCTATATTAATAATGACGAATTGTTTATGTTAGAAACAAGACTAACACGTGATTATTTTCGTAATATTGTTCCTTTTGGTAGTAACAAAATAAATCAAAATATAACATTTGATAGTGCTCAACCAGATATGGAATATAGTGGTAATATTCAAAATTATTCAAATAAAGTGACTTTGCAAGAACAAAATGATTTTTCTGAAAAAAGTGTAGAAATAAAGAAAAATATGTCTGATTTTATTATTGATTGTATTGAACATACAAAACCAAATGTTGTTGGTAATAATAAAGAAGGATCATGGAGAAAGATTTTTCCAGTAACAGCAAAAGAATTGTTTTTTCATAAGACAGTAAATTGTAGTTTTATACCAATTATCTATATTATCCAAGAAGTATATTTTTCAACAATTTCAATACAGAATATTAAAACATCTTTATGGAGAGGTTACAAAGGAATTTTTAAAAGTCAATCTGCAGAAAAATATGTTTATAGTATTTTACGAAAACAAGGAAAATCGGCATTAATGGATAAAATCAAAAAAAAACAAGCTAATTTCGAAGAAATTATATTTAGTGATGAATATTATATTACTGATCTTGATTGGTGGGTTTTCTGTACAGTAGCATCATTACCTGTTGTTTTATTTTCATCTACTTCTTTAAAGACATTATCTCCTATGCTACAATGGGTTCGTTTAGGTGGAAAATCAGTTGATCAAAAACATTTCTTTGTTCGTTCTCCTGCGGAAATAAAAACAAATGTTCCTCCTGGTTATCATGTGGTACAAAATGGATATACTTTTAATCAATTGAAAAGTGATATATTTATAAAGGCAAGTAGAGGTGATGTCGAATACGTGAATAATATGCAAACAGTAGAAGAATTTTTATCAAAAGCAACAGTTTTAAAAAGATAAAAAATAATAGTAATATATATGGATTGTTTGTTAATACTATATTTATTTTTATTATTTGTTTTACTAACTCCTAATACTATTTTTAAATTACCAATAAAAAATAAATTACTGTTAGTTATTTTGCATGGTCTATTATTTGTTTTAATATTTCAAATTACATATAGCATTATTCAAAGAAACGTAATAGAAAATTTAGAAGTACAAGGTACAAATACTGAATCTTTAGTGAATATTATTAAAATGATTTCAGAAAGATTAAATCAGCCAGAAGACAATAAAAATTATGTAATAAACAATGAATTAATTCAAGTAACTCCTAGTGTAGCAAATGAATATGATATGATAGATGAAGAAAATGTTGAAAATGTGGTTATAGCACCACCATTTAAGGTGTATAAATAAAAAATTAAAATGACGAAATATATTATAATGAATATAATTTTTATAATATATATTTTTGCATTATTTATAATAGTTTCACCAAATGTGTTTATAAATTTACCAAAGATAAATTTATTATTATTGTCTGTATTGCATGGATTATTATTTACAACAATTGTATATTTAACCTATGATTCGATTTTACGATATCGTGAAGGAGTAAAAATAGGTACTTTAGAAGTTGATAATGATGAGAAAGATTTATACATGTCTACAAATTTAGGGTTAGATAAAATTGTAAAATCATCAACGCCACAAGAAGATACAAACGTTGTTCATATTAATAATACAGTTTTAGATTATTCTTATTATAAAGATGATTTAAAGGCAATGAGTCCATTACCTGGCCCTATACCGAAATTCTTTGACGGTGATATTGATATTCCAAATGATGTTACAGGTGAGGTTATATTTTTAGATGGAAATGCACCAGAAGTATCTATGTTTTCAACAGATAATCAATAATAAGATATTTTTATATGTAGATAATATAGTAATGAATTTTAAATTATTTATATTTATATTCGCATTATTTGTATCATGTACACCTAATTTTTTATTAAAACAAAAAATCAAATTTCAAGAAATTGTATATGCTTTTATATTTAGTATGATTTTATTTATAACGTATGATATTGTAAAAATAAATAAAGAAAATTTTGATAGTTATACAATGAAAGTAGATGGAACAAATTATTTAACTCGTTTTTTAAACATGTTTAACGCAGAAGAAAAACCTGTGAAAATAAATATCAATAATAAAATAGAATCTCCAATTAAAAGGACAGTTCGCACAGAATCTGAACCAAAAATTACAGAACAATCAGAAATTCCTGAAGAACAAGGACAACCAGGAATGCCTGAAGAACAAGGACAACCAGGAATGCCTGAAGAACAAGGACAACAAGAAACACCAGTTCAATTAGATGATACAGGAATGCCTATATAAATAACAATTTTCTATTCAACGACAATATCTTTATTTTATTATAATTTATAAGTAAATATTATAATAAAAGATGGAATATCAATTATTTTTATATTTTTTTATATTGTTTATTTTATTTACACCCAGAATTTTATTTCATCATAAACAATATTTAGATGTTATTTATCCTTTTTGTTTTATATTCACTGTGTATTTTACATATGATTTTATAAGACATGAAAAAGAACCAATGGATAATTATAGTTTAAAGGTTGATAATAGCACTGGACTCTTTCATTTTTTAGATTTGTTTAGAGCGAATAAAAAACCTGTTGAAATAGATATTACTAATACAAAAACACAGCAACATATAACTGAAATTAAAGGTGAAAAAACTGTATTAAAACCTCCAAAATCTACTTTAGATAAATTTTATGGTAGTGGTGATGATATTATAATTGATGGCAGCAGACTAATGTATCCAGCACCCGGTCCAGATCCTATTGTAAAAATAGTTCCTGAATACTGTGCTTATGATTATGGTACAAAAGGAAAAAATATTACACTTGTTTGTCCAGAAGAATTACCAGTATGTAACGGTTATAAATATGATGAAATAAATTGGGGAAAATGCGGACCAAAAGTAAATATATAAAATATTATTATAATTTTTATCAGTAAATATTATAATAAAAAGAATGGAATATAAATTATATATTTACATATTCACATTGTTTGTGATATTTTCACCAAAATTGTTTTTCTCAAAACAAATTCCATATGAAAATATTATACATGCATTACTATTTACAATAATACTTTATTTAACATATTATTTAGTAAAAGGTAAAATAACTGAAGGATATGAATATAATTTAACAGTTGATGGATCAAATAATTTTAAAAATATTGTCGATAGTGTTTTTCAGAAAAAAGAAGTTGAAAATGTAAAATTAAACGTTATAAATAAACACAATGGATTAGCTCGACAAAAAGTAACAGAAGAAAAATATCAATCTTATGAACCAGAAATATTTAAACATAAATCTATACCTAGATCTAGAACAAAAACTGAACCTGAAGTAAGTGAAGAAATATCTAAAGAAACCTCTAAAGAAACATCTAAAGAAACAAAAAGTCTTGAACCAGCAACTGAAGAGGAAAATTGGGGTGATCGTACATATGCAGATGGTGAATTACCAATGGAAAATGTAGAAAAATCATCAGTTCTAGAATCTGAGAAATGTCCAGATCCAACCCCACCACCTCTTCCAACACCGATTCATTTATATGATTTTGATAATAACAATAATAATATAGTATTTGATAAAACAAATAAATCATATATTGAGAAGAAAAATGGTGTATTAAAAGGAAATCATATTAGCATAGAAAATAATGCTTTAACATTTAATATGAGAAGCATTTATTCGAAATCCTATTTAGAGTTACCTCCAAATATAACAGAAGGTTCAAAGACAGTAAGTATCGAAACACGTGTAAGTACTTTGGATATAAATAAAGGATGGGCTAGAATTTTCCAATTTGGTAAAGATGGAAACTCTGAATCTTTTCTTTTATATAGATGGAATAATGATGATGGAAACTATGGAAATCTAGCTTTTTCAATTATTCCATCATCAGGTGAAGAGTTAAGATTAACAAATACAAACACAAAATTTGATAATTTAAATCAAGCACATATTGTGTTAGTATTAAATAATGAAACAAATGATGTAAAATTATATGTTAACAGTGCTCTTGTAGAAAATAAGAAAGCAAATTTCGATTTAACTCCGATTTTAAATAATACGCGTAAAAATTATATTGGACGTTCTCTAGATAATAGTGATTTCGGTTTTCATGGAAAAATACATAGTTTCGCTGTTTGGGATATTGAATTAACACAAGAATTAATAGATAAAATTTACAAATTATGGAAACGTGAACTTGGAATAGTAAGAGAAAATATTGAAGAAAAAACAATTATTAAACCAGAAAGTGGATTATTTGTATCATGGGACAATAAAGAAGCATTTTCTATATTTGTAGACGGTAAAAAAGACAATGCAGGAGGTCCTACTTATGCTATATTTGATAATAAAGGTATGTCGGATAAAAATGGTGTTGTTACTTTCACTGCTATTACTTCTGTAAAAATTAGTGGTATATTTATAGGAATGGGTGAGCAAGGTCACAGAGGGTTCAACATAGGACAAGATCATAATCATCCACTTTACTACGGTGGAAGAGGCGGTGGTGGACAAAGTGGCGAACGATTGAATTTTAATCTTCAAAAAGGTGAAACATTTACTGTACAGTTTGATGATAAAACCGGGCACTCTATTTTAAAAACGCCACAAAAAGAAATAAAATTAAAAGTAGGAAGTTCAAATAAAGGAGGCGATGGATACAAACAGAACCAACGTGGTGGAAATGGTGAATCTTCAACAGGACCTGATGTAAGTGATATTATAAAAACGTCAACAAAGGCAGACGGAACAAGGATTTTTCAGACACAATATGGTAAAGCCGTAATACCCAAAAAATTTGGTGGCGGTGGTGGCGGTGGAAATGGTTATCATCGTTATAACGATTTTGGAAAAAGAGCTACGTGGGGTGGAGGTGGAAGTGGAAAATACACAGCTACAGTCCAACAATCTGAACCTATACGTGATCTAAGAAATTATGGTGCAGGAGGAGGTGGAACAAATGCTCCCCAATACAATAATAACCCTGGACAAAGGAAAAATTCAGCACCTAGCGGTTATGGTGGTAGATCAGGACTTATTTTGATAACAGAAGTACCAGGACTTTCAGGTGATACAGAAGTAGAATTAGATATACAAAGAGGAAACGAAGAATGTATTTTAAATACATCTTATGGATTACTTTCAGACAATATGTTATGGATTAAAGACAAATGTGATGGTATATTTAAAGTAAATAATAAAGTATTTGGTTGTAAAGGACCAAACGATTATAGTTTATGTATACTTGATGATTAATTTTTGCAGAAAAATATATATAAAATATTAAAACGATTTTATATATGAGGAAGACACTTTCATGCTTTTCAAATAAAGTGTATCTCGTAAGACATGGTCAATCCATTTGGAATCATGATAGTAAATTTACAGGTTGGACAGACATTCCTTTAACAAAAAAAGGAGAAGAAGAGGCAGCTACAATAGCACAAACTTTAATGAAAGAAAAAATTTATCCCGATGTATTTTTCTCATCGGTTTTAGATAGAGCTATACAAACCAGTAATATTATGAAAAAAACGATTAAAAACGAAAGAGATATGAAAATTACTACTTATACATCTTGGAGATTAAATGAAAAACATTATGGTTCATTAGAGGGAATTCCAAGACAGTATATGCGAAAAGAATATGGTGATAAATTTACGCAAATGATGCGAAATAATTTTTATATGAAACCACCTGTTATAACAGATTTACCAAATAAATCAGAAATATACCCCGTATATCAAAACTGCTATTTTGATAAAATGAAAAATGGTGAATCAAAAGAAAATATCTTGGAAAGATTACTTCCGTATTTTCAAAATGATGTGTTATATGTATTGCGACAAGATAAAATACCGATTATAGTAACACATAAACATTGCGGACGTGTGTTAATGAAATATTTTTTGAAAATGTCAGATGAAGAATTTGAAGATTTTACAATTCCATCTCATACTATTTTAGAAATGGTGTTTAATAATGATTATTCATTAAAATATCATCGATATATTTCTTATTCATAAGATTTATTTATAATAAATTATAAATAAATAATATACAAAATGTTAAAATATTTATTGACTATATTCATAATATTAATAATACTATATATTTTATCTATTTTAAAAGAGAAGTGGTATAACGAAAATTTTGAAGGAGCAAAAATTAATGTAATGGGCTCATCTGCTTTAGAAAAGGTCATGTCTACCATATTTGAAAAATCAGAAAAGTCAACAAATATAAATGTGAATAATACTTTAGCAGAAGAACAACGACTTGTGCAAAATTATTCACCAGATATATCAAATGCGAACAATGATTTAACATTTCCAGAAAATTGTCCTATAAATTTACAATGTTCAGATCCACCCACAAAAGATGAACAAGCAATTTTAGATGTATATAGAAATAACTTAAGAAGAGAACCTGATAGATTAGGTTTTATTTATTGGATGGAACGTATAAAAAAAGGAGATTCAATACAGTCTATTTCACAATCATTTAAAGATTCACCAGAGTATAAACAAATAATTGAGGGACGAGATGTAGCAAAATTTGAAGAAATAAATAAATTAGATATATCAAAAGATTCATATGCATTAAATCAATGTGGTATGCATTATTTAGATAATACAGTTTGCTGTGGTAATCCAAATGTTAACATAGCATCAAAATATATGTGTCCAGAAGATATGCCTATTTGTTCAAATTATAAAGCAAATTTTAATTGGGGTACTTGTGGTAAAGATGGTGGTAATGGTAAAAATAATGCAGTAATATTAGGTGATTATAATATGCATCCTTGGAAAATAAACGATACATGGTTAGATAAAAAGGCGAAATGGATATGGGCACATACAAATGCTGATCGTATTGGATCTGGTTCTACAAATTTTACTTTTTATTATCAGTATTATAAAAGAGAAAACAAAGATTTAGATATAGAAATTCATATTGTTTGCGATAATTATGGGGAAGTTTATTTAAATGGAAAACATGTAATAAGTCAAGTAGGTGGATGGCCTAATTTTGGTGTTCATACAAATTTAAAACTACAAGAAGGTGTAAATGATATTCAAGTAGATGTTGTAAATGCAGATACTTTACCAAATCCAGCAGGATTATTAATGTCTGTGGTACTTACCGATAATAGTGGTATGAAAGAACCGATTATAAGTACAGATAATACATGGTCTTATATTCCTTCTTTACCTAGATTTTCATCAATTTTGATGAAATATAATGAACAAATATACCAGAAAAAACCAGATTTATTTAATCCTATTGTAGCATTATGGAATAGAAAACATGAGGGATTTTTAAATATGGATGTAGATAACAGTATAGATAAATATTCAGCAAATGGGAAAATGTCTATTTTGGAATCTCCTAATAAAAAATTATTTAATTCTTACAAAACTGAAAATGCTATATTTAAATTTTCACGAACAGCACAATGGACAAAAGAAGATACGTTTAGTTTATATAATTGCAAAAATAGTCGATACGTAAGGACAAATGGTAATACATGGAATATAGATGCTAGAAATTTAAATCAAAATCAAAATTTAATTGAAGCATGGGAATCAGAGAGATGGACACCTGTGTTTAACAAAGATAAAACGGTTTCTTTTAAAAGTTCTAAATGGCCTGACCGTTATTTGGCTATACACGATACAAATACGATTATTTCAAAAAAATTAACAGAGATTGATGATGATTCAAAATGGGAGGTATTAAATATTGATACCATTTATTTTGGTCCTGGTGATTATTTAATAGAAAATTCCGATAACAAACCAGGTTTTATTTTAAAAGTACCCAAATATATTGGATATATTGGAAAGAAACCTGTAAATGCACAATATTATCAAGAAAATATAGGAGATACACCTTCAATATATAATACAAAAGTACAATGGAGTGATACATTTATGACGTATAACTTGAAAAACGAAAATGATGATTGGAATGTAACAACTATTTTTAGAACCGATTATCCATATCAGAATCCTGCATGGGGTCAAAAGTTAGAAATGATTGGTATAAACAAATCATATATAAAACATGTAATACCTGAATTTGAATTAGTATCTACAGGTACTTCAAAACAATTAGTAATAACAAAAGATACATTGTTATGTTATGCATCTAATAATAGTCCTTATTATAGATATTTAAATATGATTGACGTTCGTTCAGATAGTTGGAAATCTTTTCATAATAGCGGTTTTGGTACATGTTTAATAATTGGTGAAATAGATAATGAAGTAACGTTATTCGCTATTGGAATAGGAAATAATACATATATTTACTATAGAACATTTAAAAGTATTATTAGTGGATATTGGAGACAATATAATAATGTTATGAAAGATTTACATAGAATATGTTATGATAAAGAAAATAAATATATAATAGCAATGAAAACAAATGGAAAAATGTATATTATTAATTCACGTACAACACAAATGGAATTAAATATTCCTAATAATTTTGTAGATTTTAAAATATTAGATACAAAAGTAGGTACTAGTTTATTGTTAGTAAACAAGGAAGGACATTTATATCTTTGTAAATTAAATAATGTGAATGCAGAGACACCAGTATTATTAGCAAATAATATTAGTATTCGAGAATTAGATAGTATAGATAATATTGTATTTGCTATAGATAAAGAATCCGGGAAGTTATATTTTAAACCAATTTCTGTGAATATTCCATTTAGATTATATAATGATAAATTGAATGGTAACTTAATCGATGTACATATTTACAAAGACATGATATATGTTATAAATAGTGAAAACAAAGTATTTCGTACTCATATTATCATAAACTAAAATGTATTTATATAATATATACATATGTGGATTGATTATATAAAATTATTTTTATTATATGTTTTATTTGTTCAAGTATATTTACATCAAAAAAAAAATGATACATGTACAATAATTATAACAAGTGCATTATTTACATTTTTAGTTTACCTTATTGTACCAACCATAAAAGTTTACAAAGAAGGATATGAAGATTATAAAATAAAAGTAAATGGTGTAAGTCATTTAGTAAAGCTGTTAAAACAGTTATTAGAAGAGCAAGAAATAGAAAAAACAGTAATAATTAATAATGATCTTACCAAAAATATGAAACCTAAATAATAAGTCATAAATAAATAGTTATTTTTTTCATAATTATTATATATACAATTATGAAATACATTATATACATATTTATATTATTAATAATTACATCCGTAATATATTCTTGTATAAATATCAAAGAATCAATGAGCAGTAGTGTGATTGGAAAAAATTTATCCAATAAAGATTTTGATATAACTATTAATAATTATCCAAATATGAATTTATTTCGCGATAAATATATTTATTACTACAAAAAATTAACCGTTGAACAAAAAAAAAGGTTTGATCAATTGATTCGTGAAGAACAAGCAAAAATAGAAAAAAAGAAAAGATATTTTGAATCGATTAAAAAGCAATTAAATAATAAAATATCTGAATTACGTACTTCATTAGAAAATACTACAGATCAAGCAGAAAGAGATAGATTACAGCATCAAGCAGATTTAGCAGAAAAAGAATTAGCTTTTCAACAAGAAAAAGAACAAATTGAATTAAACAATTTACAAATACAAAAAAATTTAGAAGCAACGTTACGTAATGAATTTGATATTGAAATTGGAGAAAAAGATGCTGAAATAAAGAAAAATGAAGAGAATATTAAAAATTTAGAAGATAATAAATCAAAATTAGAAAAAACAATTGAAGAAAAGACAACAATAAATACAAATTTGCGAAGTGATTTAAGTGATTACAAAGTATTAGCACAAAATAGATTAAATGAAATTGATGAAATAACAAAAAATTGTGCTCTAGAAAAAGAAAAATATATAAAAGAACAAACTGATAGATATAATAAGTTAAAAAAACAATCAGAGGAATCAGAGGCAGAAATCAGAAATAGATTAGAATTTCAATATAAAAATATGATAACTGAATGGACAAATAAATATAATGGTCTAGAGACTGAATGTAATAATAAATATAAAAGCATGACTAGTGAATTTGGTGATAAATATAATCGTTTAAATACTGAATATAAAAATTACGAAACTGAATCAAAAAATCGTTTAAATCAAGTAAAACAGGAACATGATAATAAATATAATACTTTAGTTAGACAAAAACAAAATTTAGATAATCAACATAATAATTTAGTTACACAATGTAGAAAACAAGAACAAGATTATAATCGAGTACAAAGAGAGAAACAAGCATTAAGTAATGAAAAAACAACACTCAATAATGAAAAAAATTCATTAAATTCTCAATTACAAAATTTAAGAAGACAATACAACGATTTAAATACTAAATTTGATGAGAAATCGAAAGAAAGGGATAATTGGTACAATGCATACGTAAATAAACCATGTAATCCTGTTACAAAATATGTGACCAAATGGAGAACTCATTATTATTGTCCAAGAAGTAGAAGAAGTAGATGGTGGTCCGATGAAACTTTAAAATATGATATTAAACATATTGGATTTTCACCATGGGGTATTTCTGTTTATACATTTAAATACAATGATATTATACCAGATTTAAAACAAAATATTACATATCAAGGTGTAATTGCACAAGAATTATTAGATACAGATTTTAAATATGCTGTACAATTAGAAGACAATGGTTTTTATAGTGTAGACTATGATAAACTAGATGTTAAATTTAAAGAAGTTTAACTCCAAAGTTCAAACCAATATGGACCGTTAAATTCTGGATAATGATGATGACCAGGTAGTAATTTTCTTTTTTTATAATTTTTAATTATTCGCAACACATTACATACAATCAATCTTTTCCGTCCAATTAAACATTTACTAATTAATAAAATGTCTTTTAAAACGTTTTTAAAATTTTCTTTATGTTGTGATTTACAATACTTATCATAGTCATGATAGTCAGCTATTATATCTACTATTTCAATAGGAAGGAATTTCATAAAATTATGTGTTTTTATAAAAAACATATAATTTTTTAAATAAATTCAATTTTATTCTATTTTAAAATCCAATATTATATCCATCGTCACAAATATCACCATTTATTTCTTTTTGAATATTTGCGATATTGTTTTGAATCATAATATCTCCTTTTGTGCAACTATTTTTTCCTGAATGTTTTTCGAAACGATCATCAATAGATGAATCTTTATCAGTTATATCAAATGCATCTAGATTTTCCATTTCTTTCATATCAAGTACTAATTGGAATGAACCTGTACCATAATTTCCATATTGTCCAGTCATTACATTTGCCGATACACCACGCATGTGATCAAATTCACCATGTCGTGCAGCATTTAACATGACCTCTGTATGTACTTCGAATGTGGCTTTTGCGATAGGACCAACATTATCATTCAATAAACCAGAACGGAATATTGGAACCATATTCTCATTGCAAGTCATACGATCACATAGGAGACCTAGATGATGATAATTGATCGATACACCACTAAATTCCATCACATCCATCATCTCAAGATAAATCATTTGTCGTGCAGCTTCAATACCGAGAATATTAAATACTTCACGAATATCATTACTCATTGTTCTTGAAGGATCGACATAATCGAGTGCTAATGCTTCTAGTAAATTTGTACCCGTTGTATCAAGAACCCAAATATCATTTTTCACATATTTACCGTCCTCTTTTTTGATATTCATTTCTTTTTCACCTGCGATTGAGAACATACCTTTTTTAATTACAGGCATAGCATCAACTTTTTTCACAGAATTTTGAATCTTTCGGGCGATTACATTTTCAATATTATTAAGCCCACGGAGTACAATGTTATGTAAAAGGGTTTCTTGAAAATTATTCAGCATATATATATCATCTGATTGATCAAGTGTCTCAGCAATACCCTTCTTTTTTCCTTTTGTTAAAATAGAACTATTTACACGAATTCTAAAGATGAGATTATCATTGTTGTAATCGGAAAATACACAATGAATATCATTTCCATAATGACTATTTGATATCGCAAAATGGACATCATCTGTTGTGATATTTTTATCTAACATAGCTTCTTTATCTAGTTCAATGCGAACAATCCATTTTGAATGAGAAGAATCAGTATTTTCTATTTTATCAACTGGATCTAAGCATTCAGCAATCATTTTCTCAAATTCTTCAAATTGTTCTAACAATAACTGATCTTCTAAAATCTTTGTAGTTTTTGTGGTAGGTTCAAAATGGATCTGTACAGATTTTGTAATATCTACTAATTTTGTGTGTTCCATCATAGTAGCATACATAGTTGCTTTATCTTGCTCAGATTCTTCAAAAGGTTTAAGATAGACTGTTAAAGAAGGGTTCTTTGGATTTTTGGTCAATCTCAAAATTTCTTCAATTCTAGGAACACCACGCGTTACATTGGATTTACTTGATACACCTGCTAAATGGAAAGTATTTAAGGTCAATTGTGTTGTAGGTTCACCAATGGATTGACCAGCAATTACACCAACCATTTCACCTGGATGTACAATTGCTTCGCGATGTTTCAATGCAATTGTTTCAAGTAAAACAATAAGTGCTTTTCTATGAAAACGTTTATTTACAAGAAGTTCTTTTGGAGAAAGGTAAAAGTAATAAATGATTTTAAATAGAGAAGTCAAAGGAGCATAGGATAGATTATTCATCTTTTCGAAATTTTCTTCGATTAAATCAAATGCTTCTAATGGTGTAATATCTACAACACTATTTTGATTCAATCCCATCTGTCCTTGAACGTTTACAATAATATTTTGAAACGATACAGGCATAGAAATTTGATTTTCATTTTTGTATTTAAATACGTTTTTCACAACTAGGTCTCTGTTTTTCAACATTGTTGAAATATATTCGCGACATTTATTGCGTGTTTCTTCTCTCTGTTTTTTAATTCGTGATATAGCACCACGTGTGTAAACAGATAATAGTTCATTTGTTTGATCATTAATACCTACAATATCATAATGCATATAAATATCTTCAACACTCATACCAACCAATGGTACACTTTGGTTTTCTACACGTGTACTATCAAAACCATCATCGCCATATACATATTGAATAATTTTTCCTTTATTATTACGTACAGTACCATCATACTCTACCTTAAGATCTTCAAGACCTTTAATTAATCTTCTCTGGATGTAACCTGTTTGTGATGTCTTAACTGCAGTATCAATAAGACCAACACGTCCACCCATAGCATGAAAGAATAATTCAGGGGCAGTTAAACCTGATATATAAGAATTCTCAATAAATCCACGAGCACCTGGACTATCATTAAATTTATTATAATGTGGTAAAGTACGTCCATCAAACCCATATGGAATACGTTTACCATCTACACTGGTTTGTCCTAAACAAGATATCATTTGAGCAATGTTTGTTGGACTACCTTTTGAACCAGAATTAACTATAATCAAGAAACGATTATTTTTATCAAGACTATCACGCCCAATTTTACCAGCTTCATCTGTTGCTTTATTTAAGATGTTACCAACATTTGTCTCAAATTCGCTATTATTTGAACGTGCAGTATTATTTTCAAATATTCCGAGATGTACTTTATCAATCAATTCTTGTACTTCTGCTTTTTGTTTAGCAATTACTGTTAAAATTTGCGTTTGTGTGGCTTTATTAGCAATAAGATCACTAATACCAACACTATAGGCACTTGTTTTTAAATATTCAGTTACAATGTTTTGAAGATTATCATTAAAATCAACACACGCCATATTACCAAAATCATTGTTAATTCTATGAAGCATGCCTTTTGTAGTTGAACCAATGACTCTTTTATTTAATTGTCCACGAATATACTTACCATTCTTTATTTCGAATACATGAGGCGAAGTAGCGAAATCATCTCCTGATTTAAATTGTTCTGTTTTATATATCATACTCATTGGAGGCATAATTTGAGATAAAACATCAAATGAAGACAACGTCTTTTTCTCACGAAGTTCGTCCATCTTAACATGCGGAAACATCATTAATAGATTCATAGCTTCTCGTCGCGAAAATTTTACTGTATCACGGGTTAAACGATAAGACCCCAAAAGTGAATCTTGATAAATACCAATAATTGGTGAATTACTAGCAGGACTAATTGTCTGATAAGGAATAGCTGCTAATGAACGCAATTCAGTTTCAGCCAATACATTTTGAGGCATATGCATATTCATTTCATCACCATCAAAATCAGCGTTATAAGGCTTTGTATCACCAACATTCATACGAAATGTATCACCTACCTTCATTACTTTTACAATATGACACATCATAGACATTCTATGAAGACTAGGTTGTCTATTAAAGAGAACCGCATCACCATCCATCATATGACGATGAACAATATCTCCATTGTAAAGTTCAATTGTTTCACGATCAACATTTCTAAGAGATATGCTTTCTCCTGTTCTTCTTTCCAATATTTTAGCACCAGGTTCTCCATTTGGTCCACCGTCAGGTCCATTTTGTACTAATTTTGTAAGGAAATCACGATTTCTATCATTTACAACAACTGGTTTTGTAATATTCATTGCGATTTTTAATGGTACACCTAATTGACGTACTGATAAATTAGGATCACCTGTAATTACCGAACGTGCACTAAAATCAACACGCTTACCCATTAAATTTCCTCTAATACGACCGTTTTTTGAATTCAATCTACCCATGATACAATTCAATGGACGTCCAGAACGTTGCGCCATTGGTGCTACCCCTTTTATTTTGTTATTCGCAATCATAGCAACTGAATGTTGTAAAATAGTATACCACCCTTCTGTAACATTCGCATTTGAATCTGGATTCGTCATTTTCTCACGCAAAATGCTATTATATTTAATAATACTTCTGTAAATATGTGTAAGATCATCTTCACTTCGTTGTTGTGCATCATGTTTTACAGAAGGCCTTACTGCAGGTGGAGGTACTGGAAGAACCTCCCAAATCATCCAACTAGGTCTTGACCATATTGGACTAAATCCCATAAAATTAATATCATCATCCGATATACGTTTAAAGATCTTAAGAATATTTTCTGCCGTCATTTTTTTTACAATTTTATTATTATCATCATCAGTATCTAAATTTTCCCATGTAGCACATATAGTAGCCATTCCCTCTAACTTAATCTTATCTGGTTGCTTACAACCACAACCATCTTCTGTTTGTTCACCACAACGTTTAATTGTTTTTGATGTTAATGATGTAACATATTCCCAGCGACTTGAACATGGCCAATCTAAAATATGCTTATGTTGATTTTTATTAATCAACAATTTACTGCACTTAAAACAAACAGATCGACATATCTTTAAAATATCCTTCATATTTTGAATTGAAAACACTGGACGTGCTAATTCAATATGTCCAAAATATCCTGGTGTATTTATATACGTCATACCATCAGTTGGACATATAAGGCCTGGTTCAAGAACACCCATACGTGGATCAAATAAACCACCTACGACAGGTTTATTATTATTATAAGTATCCCCTGTTGTTATCTCTACTACAGAATTACGTCTAATCTCTTCTGGAGACAACATACTAAATTGAATTCCAATAATTCTTGATGGATTTTCATAATTGTCTGTATGTGAACGTTTAGACATCGTTAATATAATATAATCGGTTATATTTTATATTGTTTATCATCTAATTAATCTAAATCAATTTTATTTCATCAAAATATATTTATAAAAAGGAAATAAAGTGAGCCTTTTATTAATATGCAATTACTAAAATGCCTAACAAGTCTAGTGATAAAAAATACAATACACGTGGTCAAAAAAAACATCGTAAAGAAGATTCTGATTCTTCTGAAGACGAAGATAATATTTTATTGTATATTGATGATGATGATGATGATGAATTTGAAAGTGATTCTGATTCCGATTCTGATTATGTTCCAAAATCACATAAAAAAAAAATCGCTAAAGAAGAGTCAGAATCTGAATCCGAAGATTACGAATCTGACGATGAAGATGATGATGAGGATAATGTAGAAGAAGAAGATGGTTCTATTATTGATCCTCGTGAATTGAGAAAGACTATTGCGACATTATTTCCTTCAAATTATATTAATGAAAAGGTAAAAGATGATGAGAAAAAAACAAAAAAGAAAAAACAAAAGGCTACAACAAAAAAACTAAAGAAAAAAAGAAAAAAAGTGAAACAACGTAAAGAAGAGAGCGAATCAGAAGAAGAATCAGAATTTTCTGATGAAGAAGAATATGAAGAATATTATGACGATGATGAGGATGATATACAAGTACAAGACTTTAATCTCATATTTTCAGCATTAGCTGGTGGTGGTAATAATCAAGAAGAAATACAAGATAAACGAGCTATTAAAGAAGACCGCGATGAAGAATGTAATAGTGATGATGAGAAAAATTTCATGCGTGAAAATTATGAAACTATCCCTATTCCTGCGAATATTTTAACAAAAGCAATGAAAAAAAAACAAAAAGAAAAAGACAAAAAAAAACGTAATATTTCTGAAAAATCAGATGTTTCAGAGACGGCTGATGCAGAAACAGAATATAAAAGCTTAATTGAATTGAAAAAATATCTTTCTGTACAGTTAGAAAAAAATCCAAAAAATAAAATATTATTGAATGCTGTAGATGAATGTAGAGAATCAATTCGTAAATTAGTTAAAAAATCGCGTCTTAAAAATGCTAAAAAGTATTATAAAATGGTAAATGGTGAAGATGAGAAAAAGACAGGTGAAATTGAATATTTCAAAAAACAACTTTCAAATAAAGAACAATTAAGAGTGATTAAAGAATTAAAAGAGATTAATGAACATATTAGTATCAAAAAACCTTATCGTCTTACATTACTTGATAGTAATATTCCAGCAAAATTCAAAGCAACGGTCATGCAAAAAGTAAATATGTTGCGTTCTATGGAAGCAGGCGATCCCGAGTATTTTAAATTAAAAACGTGGGTAGATGGTTTTATGCGTATTCCATTTGGTGTTCAAAAAAATCTAAGTGTGCATATAAGCGATGGAATTGAGACGTGTAGCGATTTTATGGAACAAGCAAAAAAAACATTAGATGATTGTGTTTATGGATTAGATAATGCGAAAATGCAAATTATGCAGATGATTGGACAATGGATCACTAATCCAGAAGCACTCGGTTCAGCTATCGCGATTCAAGGACCACCTGGTACAGGTAAAACATCTCTTGTAAAAGAAGGTATTAGTAAAATACTAGGCAGAGAATTTGCTTTTATTGCCCTAGGTGGTACTGGAGATGCTAGTTCATTAGAGGGACACGGTTATACATACGAAGGAAGTATGTGGGGTCGTATTGTTCAGATTTTGATGGATAGTAAGTGTATGAATCCAGTTATTTATTTTGACGAATTAGATAAAGTGAGTGATACACCACGAGGTGAAGAAATCATTGGTATTTTGACCCATTTGACGGATACGTCTCAAAATAGTCAATTTCATGATAAATATTTTTCAGAAATACATTTTGACTTGAGTAAATGTTTGTTTATTTTTAGTTATAATGATGAATCTCGTATTAACCCTATTTTACGTGATCGTATGTATCGAATCGTTACAAAAGGATATGAGAAAAAAGAAAAGAAAATTATAGCACGAGATTTTCTTTTACCTAAAATACGTCAACAAGTCGCATTTAACGAAGAAGATATCACTATTCCAGATGAAACATTAGAAGAAATAATTTCAAATGATTCTATTACAAAAGGTGAAGAAGGGGTTCGAAATTTGAAACGGTGTCTAGAGACTATTCATACAAAACTCAATATGTTTCGATTGATGAAGCCTGAAAAGAATATTTTCGCAAAAGAATTAGATTTGACTGTTACGTTTCCCGTCACAGTAAACAAAGATCATGTTAAAAAGTTAATTAAATATGAACCAATAAGTCAGAGTTTGTTGGCTCTATATGTATAGTTTCCTCGAATAAATTTGGTTGATATAATGTATTTACTGCTTGTTTAAAATCTATATTTTTTAAATTCATAACTGTTTTTATTTCTGCTTGAGCGACTAATTTAAAATAATCTAAATCTTCTTGAGTCCACCATAATATTTTTTCAATGTCTTTATATTCATCACGACATGGAATCAAAAATACTAATATTATATTATGAAATGATACAGATTTTATTTTATTTTGAAACATATTAACTATTCTTTAGATAATATGTTTATTATTTTTTATATATTATGCCTGCAATTGACTTTAGTAAAATGGACCTTAATGTTTCAAAAATCGACAGGGAATGGAAAAAACATTACAAAAACATAATTCGTATAAAGTAAGATATGCATATCATCAAAAAAAAGATATGGATGGAACAAAAAAATAACAGGAAATAAATAATCAGTATCGAAAACAATTAAAAGATTTAGAAAGAAGCGAATAAAAAAACATATGGAATTAGAAAAAATGAGAAAAGAAGAAGAAATAGAAAAGATTAATAAGAAATCTGAAGTAACTTGTGGAAAAAGAAAGTCCAGAAAATTAAAGAAATCAAAAAAGAAAACAATAAAGAGAAAATCAACAAAAAGAAAATCCAAAAAACATTAAAATTTATATTCATGCAAAAAAATAATATGTAAAATATCCTTTATATATTAATTTTAATTATTCTTCTTTACTTCTAAATTTATATTAATATATTATATATGTCGTCAATTTCTGATCCAAATAATGAACAACTAAGATACACAGTAACTACAACATATACTATTATTTCTTATGATGAAACATATGAATCGCATGCAATGTTTAAATCATTAAGGAATATACCTTCAACTAAAACTAAAACGATAAATAAAAAAGAAATAGAATTGTATAATCAAGAAAAATATTATTATAAATTACCCACTGAAGGCAAAGAAATTAATGATATACATACTATTTATTTATATAAAACTAATTATCCTGACTATTATGCATATAAATATAGTATTCCAGAAACATATACATATGGTAGGAATGGAGTAAAAGGAGTAACACAAATTATAAAAGATGAAATTGAAGGAACTTCTATATTTTATACAAAAGATGAAAACGGAAAATTTGATAAAATGTTAACAAAAAGTGACTCTAAAGATTCAAAAATAAAATCTATTAAAGATAATAAAGGTGAACCCATAATCAATGAAGGGGTTTATCAAGATATAAAAAAAATTATGGTGTTTAAATTAAAAAATGATGAAAGGTGCAGTCTTGAACATCAAGAACATCTTAATCTTATGAATGAATTAAAAGAAAAAATTATAAATAAAGAAAGAGGAAAGAAACAAGAAAAAGGAACAAAAGAAGAAGAAGATTATGATTATGATCCTCGTGAAGGTCTTTTATATGGAGGGAAAAAAACTAAAAAACATATGGAATTAGAAAAAATAGCCGAAGAGAAGAAAAAAGAAGCTGCTAAGATTCAGCGCAAAATCAATAAAGAAAAAAAACTTCTCGGAAAAAGCAAACAAACTCTCAGACGATCTAAACGCCTTGCTAAAACAAAAAGAAGACGTTGTCCAAATGAAACACGTAGAAATAAAAAAACAGGTAAATGTGAGAAAAAATAATTACATAAACATATTAAATATTTATTGAATAATATATTTAATATGTCTACGGAGATTATTGAAAATATAATTAAAATTAAAAATATACTTATTTCTTGCGAAAAAAATGATGAGATAAATATAATACTTAAAAAAGTCGATGAATTTTTACTCAAACATTGTCGACACGAAATTGTAGATGATTTAATAGATATTGATCCTGACCGATCAAAATCTATCCGATATTGTGAAAAATGCTTTATTACTTTTTCTTAAGCACATTTGGAATCTCCACATAAAGGTTGGTTTCCACCACGTGTTTTTAATAATTCAATTTGTCTATCATTTAAACATAAATATCCTTGTGAGTTACTTAAACCACTAGATTTATTCATACATTCTTCAGAAAGTCCTCCTTTAGCATCAGAATAAATCTCGATTTTATCACAATCTTTTTGAGGACCAAAAAGTCCTTTCATATTTTTAATACGTTGTGCAGTTGGTTGAGAGGCAGTACTATCGATAAGATGTCTATCTTTAACATCTACTGATTTACCATCAGGATAACTGGCGTAGTGAATTGGTCTAAAACCTTCCTCTTTAGCGCTAGCATATTTTGGGTGAGCATTATAAGGGAGAACCTTAGTGCAACCTACACAAGTAGTTAAAAGTACTACAATGGCTAAACCAATGAGTATAACTAATAATCCGGTTGATAATTTTCCTACAGATTTCATTTTGATTTATATATGTAGATGAGAAATTCTATTTTTGTTTATTTTTTTTTTCAATATATGGTTGTGTCTTTTTATCTAATTCTGTTAGTGATCGATATAACTTTTCTAATGGAGACGTATATTGTTTAAATAAAGGATTGACTATAGTATCTTTAATTTGAATTCGCAATTGAGCTAAATGTTCAGGAATACCTCTAATAGAATCTAATACATAATCAGGAACATTATGAATATTGCGTATAATATCTTCCATATTTCCTAAATATTTTGACGCAATTAGATTTGTAACAGTTGTTATTTTTTCAATTTCTTCAACCGACTTTTTAATAAAATCCTTGTTTTTCGTTATATTATCGTCAATATGTTCATCAGCTTTTTCTAATTTATCTTTATTTTCCTGAGTAGATTCTCTAACACCTTCATACTTTGCTTTTTCTTCATTAAATTTTGAAACAGCGTCGTAATACATTTTTTTCATTTGAATAAATTTGGGATCAAGTAATATTAATTCAGAATTATTATTTCGACATGGTTCACCATAATAATACATGGGATCACAATATTCAATGCGTTTATAATATTCATATTTAAATACCCAAAATAAAATTATTGTAAATACTATAAACATAGTAATCACGATTAAAGCTGCGAAATATTCTGGTCGATTAAATGAAAAATAATCAATAGCTATATATTCGTATTTCATTTGTATAATATATAATACGTTTTTTACGTGTTATATATTCTGAATTAACTATGTTTTTACCGTATTTATAGCACCGTCTTTAATGTAATTACCTAAAACAAAAGATCCGCCTAATTTTGATATTGTATCTCTTAATTTCGCAATATTCTTTTGAATAGAAACCCCTAAACTATTTGATTCTGCATATTTCTTAGGAACTTCCGTTTGTACTTTATTAGTTAAACGAGATGCATTGCTATCAAGTCTAGCATTTACTGTTTCTAAATTCATTGCTGAAGATTGAATATCATTCATTACGGAAGATATAATTTCTCCTTGTGAGTTCTTCATATATTGTTCAAATTTTGCTTGTGGATTTTCGCCAAATAAATATGCATTTGTAATTACACTAATTCTATTTTGATAATCTGTAAAATTCGCATAAACATATGCAAACATTATACCAATTAACATAAGCCCAAATAATACAAAAATCATTAATGCTTGACCCCATCGCATAAATTGAATTGTATTTGGAGGAATAAAATAACGTTTCATTACTGTTTCTAAATTATCATCATTATCATTATTGCCTTTTATTGTTTCATTAACATTTATATTAATATTTTTATCGATATCAGCCATAATATATAGTATTCTCCTATATATTATAAAGGGTTCAAAATACATAAAAAAGAAGTTTTATAATGTTTTATAATGGATTCAAATCTTAGCGACGACGAAAAGCTTAATCTCAAAAAAATGATGTCTGAAATGGACTATGTAGATAATACAGATACTATTCGACGATTAAAACACAGTGTAAAAATCCGCGATAATATACGTAAATTAGAAGATTTAAAACGTGAACATGCCGAAATGCGTGTAACGTCTCCTGAACAATTTTTTAATATCGCTCATACTGAATGCGAATTTTTATACAACAACTATAGTGATATCTTTAGACGATTAATGAATGATGAAATTGATATTATGATTATGTCTAAATTATTAATTGTTTTAAAGCTAATTGAGGAAGGACATATTGATCAACAAGATGGTGCTATTCGTGTAGGTCGCTTATTAAAAGAATTATATTTAGATTCTGCTGTAAAACATGCAGATGCATTAGATAAAAAGCGTGCTGGAGATAAACCGGTTATTAATGATGGAAGAGATATTTCTTGGAAAAAATATAAACAAGCTGGAATGCCTAGTGAAATTTTAAATAAATCGTAAATTTTTTACTACTCTTTGTTTTTCTTTATTTTCATCTAGTAGCATTACACCCATAGCTGCGTAATTATGTAAATCCATTAATGTATCACGTATACCTTCATCATCAACCATATTAACACCATTCTTTGTTATAGACAAAGAACGTTGTATTTTGTCTTCAATACGCATTAAAATACCGATTACGCCAAACTTTGCGAAAGCATCACCGTAATCTTTGTTTTTTTTTGTAAACATTTCTAACGCTTTTTTTTGAACATTTTCCATTTGTTCTACACGATTCATGGTTATATTATATCCTACCACGTCGTATTTATATATTTTCCTTTTAAATATTTGAAATAATTATTTTACCAGATAAATATATCTCTATGGATAAAAATACAGATACATTAAATGTATACAAAGGAAAAGGATTATTATGTAAAAAAAAGAAAAATAATTCTGTAAAAACATTTGTTTTTGATCTAGATGAAACCATTGGTTCTTTTACTGATTTGTATATTTTATTTAAAAGTATTGAAGAGATACAATCAAAAACAGATGATCCTCTTTATAAATCGGACGAATATTTATTATTTAATTTATTAGATATCTTTCCAGAATTTTTTAGATATGGTATTTCTATTTTATTTAAATATTTAAATGATAAAAAAAATACTCACGATATCAATGTATACATATACACAAATAATACATGTATACCTATTACTTGGACTTCAATTATTATTAATTATATAGAAAAAAAATGGGATATTTCACTCTTTGATAATATTATTCGCTGTTTTAAAATAAAAGATAGAATTATTGAATATAAACGTACTACAACAGAAAAAACATTTCATGATTTAATTCGTTGTATAAAATTATCTACAAATACAGAATTATGTTTTATAGATAATGTTTTATTTCCAAAAATGTTACATCGATATGTTTACTATTTACGTCCAAAACCTTACTATCATTATATAAATCGTGAAGATATCCTTAATCGATTTATTTTATCTGATATTGGTAAAGAAATATATACAAAATTACAAGTAGACTCTGAATATTTATTTGATACACTTAGGACATGGTATCATAATCAAGGATATTTTTTTGATTCCTATGGAAGAACACAACAAGAATTAGATATAGATATTGAAGTATCAAAAAAATTATTTTATCATTGTCGTCTATTTTTCCATATGACTACGAAAAAAAATAAAACCAAGAAAAAAAATCTCAGTTTAAAAGCAAATATAACAAAAAAAATACGATAAATTTTCTTTGTTAAATATATAATGTTTTTTTTCTTTTTAGCAACGGTAACATATGTAGTTTATTATCATATTTTTTTAAAAAAATTTTCTGAATATAAAAGAAATCTTTTAAAAGGACCTAAAAATTAAACATTGTCTTTTATCTGTAAAATTAATAATTCATCATGTGTTAATTTTTGAAATGTAGGACAATCGTCAAATTTATATTGAATAAATCGATTTTTATTTTTACATAAAATGTGCGTTCCGTTATCTAAAAATTTAATATCTACAACAATTCCTCCATTTGTTAATTTTTTATCTCGCAGCCAACGAATATGTTTTCCTTTATGAATATGATATACATGATCAATTAATCGATAGTGTAATAGACTAGTACAATATTTATATACTATATCTGTTTCTATATTTTGCTCTTTTATTGTATCATAGACTTCTTTTGAAATAGTCTTTAAAGAATGGTCTCCTATATAATTGTTATCTACATTTTCAGCTGATTCTAATATTGTTTGTATGTCTAATGTGTTTTGTAATTCAGGGTTGTTTTTTTCTTGATTAATTAAATGATTCATTACTTATTATATAATAAATCATTTAAATCACTTTTTCTAATTGCAATTGATAAAATATATGAAAACCAAAAATAATATATATAAATCCTATTAAAAATATAGATAAATAATCATTGGTAATACATTTTTTAGTTAATAAATAAATAGATGATATAAATGTGAATATTAAGGCTAATATATGTGTTTCAGTTGATGATTGATATAATTTATAATCATATTTTTTATAGTAAAAATAACTTATTATTAAACACGGTATTATTAACGCGATTAAAATTGTTTTATTCATATATATTTACAATTAGATATTATTTCATAAAGATATATTGCAAATATAATTTTCCAGCCATAATTGGATTGAAAAATACACTTGATGCTGAAAAATGATCTGCACCCATGCTATTATAGTTTTTAGCAACACTAATATCATTTACACCTCCACCTGCTATCACAATACTATCTTTTAAATTTTGTTTTATATATTTTGTTTTATCACTTGTATAAGGTATTAATGAACTACCACTTAATCCTCCATTTTTTACAGGTAATGTATTACTACAATGAAATTGACGAAAACCCTGTTTATAATAATCAAGTAAATCTTCATTTTTCATAACCGGAGAAACTTTTAATATACACCATTCGCGTTCAGGATTTATAAATTTACTTATACCCTGACAAATCATTTTTTTTTCTGCATTTGGACAACTAATATTTATTTCAAGATTACGATCTTTTGGAATCTTTTTTAAAAAAATATCAATTTCATGTGAATCTAAAATAGCAATCGATAAAATCTCTTTTTTATCGATGTTTTCTAATGCCCAATCGATTCCTTTATTACGTAGACCAATTTTATTTATCCATCCATTGTCATCACGGGAATAACGTAATGTACGTAATATTTGCATAAACAATCCGTCGCGTTTTTCTAATGTAAAACTTCCATAAATGCTGCGTGTTTTTGGTAAATCTATATAATTACCAAAAGGAGGACTAATAAAAAACATAATTATATGGTTTTTATTTTATATCTCTAATTTTTTTTTCATAAAATTTAATATTTCATTTTTTTTAAAATATTCTATTACGATATTTGTGTATTCATCATTAAATAATAAGTAAAACGCACTAGCAAATACTAATGTTCTATCATTTTGATTGCATTTTAAACTTTTTCTTAATGGATTAAAACGTACCATTAAAATAAATGCGATAAATAATTGTATTGCAATTGATAAATATCGTGTGTAATTAGGATTTATATATGTGATTCCTACGATTGCTATAATATATGTTATGTACAATAATATAATTAATAAATGATATACTGGTGCTGAAAAATAATCAACTAATGAATCTATAAAATTTATAATATCTGAAGCTATCTGGATTAAATATTTCATTTATATATACTATAAATATATTATACTAAACTTGTGTTTAGTTGATTCGATACTTGTAAAAATGTTGTACATTTCGCCATTTGTTTTATAGAAGGAGCGTTAATATAGGTACAAGTACTTCGTAAACCACCTAAGTAGTCTTGAACGGTATTTACCAAGGGTCCTTTATATTTAATCTTTAATTCACGACCTTCAGAAGAACGATATTCCGCCATTTTACCATAATGCTTGTTCATTGCTTGTTTTGAACTCATTCCGTAAAATTTCTTCACTTTTACTCCGTTTTCTTCTTCTACTTCACCTGGATTTTCATCGTGTCCTGCGAATGCACTACCTACCATTACAAAATCAGCACCTCCACCAAATGCTTTCGCCATGTCTCCTGGACATGTAATACCCCCATCTCCAATAATTAATCCACCTACACCATGGGCAGCATCAGCACATTCAATAATAGCGGATAATTGCGGCATACCTACACCTGTCTTAAGACGAGTTGTACATGCAGCTCCTGGACCTATTCCGATTTTTACAACATCGACTAAACCTTCTAAAATGAGCTCTTCTACCATTTCACGTGTTACTACGTTTCCTGCTACAATACGTTTTTCAGGAAACGCCTTTCGAACTTGTTTACAAAATTCAACTAGTTTACTAATATATCCATTCGCAATATCAATACAAATCCAATTGCATTCAATTACGTCAAAGACTTGATGTAAGTGTTCAATTGAACCTTCTCCAATACCTGTAGAAATCATAAAATAATCGGGTTGTACATCATAATGTCCTTTAAAATACCTATAATTGTCAATTGTATAAAACTTATGTAATGCAGTCACTATTTTATGTTGTGATAAACAATTATATACATCGAAAGTACCTGTAGTATCCATATTAGCAGAAATAATAGGTACACCTTCCCATGGTAACGTTGAATGTCTAAATTTAAATTGACGTTCAAGAATTACCTCGGAACGACTATTAATGGTCGACCTTTTGGGTCGAATCAAGACATTTGAAAAATCAAGTTTCATACCATATTCGATTTTATTCATCGAGAGAGTATAAATACATCATCAAAAATGTATTTATATAGATTTCTTTTATTGATTTAAATAATTTCCATGGTCCTCTTGTAAATATATTAATAATTTATCCATTTTTTGAGAAGTCTTTTTTAATATTGTTTACGCGTTACCGCCATTATATATAATAATATATTATTAACTATTTATAAGAAAAACAAAATGAAAAAATATCAAGTTAATTATATAACATGCGTAGCGTTGTAACCGTTTTAGAAGGAATGCATAATATTTTAACAACAAAATATAATGGTATTATCGAGGAAAATGAAAAAGCATCCGATTTACATCGTGCTTTTAATAAAATACGTATTTCAATGTCTTATGCTGCACCTGAATTATTAATAGGAGAATCATCATTTCAATATTTTCATAAAATAACAAATATTCTTAATCACTATATTTCACATGATGATTATATTCAATACCCATGGTGTCGTGATATAATAGATATATTTCAAGATCCAAACTATGGAAAATAATACATATTTATCTTTTTGTTCTTTCTGAAAGACTTAACCAAACAATTGGTCTCCATTCTACATAGGAACGAGGCAAACTAGCAGTAGGTAAACCTGGAAGAATAACTTGCAACATATAATAAATAACATCGCGCATTTTATTCATATGGATATCATCCATTGGTTTTTTATATTGAAAATACATATTAAACATATCAATTGCTTTTTGTGTAGGTTTATTTTTATTTGGACCCTTTTCGATGAAAAAATCTTTAATAAATGCATCTATCTGATCATTTAATGTTGTTTCTGTACTTGTTTGTTCTTCATCTGTAATCATATAACCATCAATTTCGGCAGATCCAATGATTAAAGTATTACTACCACCAGGAAGTGTTTGTATATTTCCTAATTTTGAACTATTTCTATCTTCCCATTGGGAAGAATTCAACATATCATCTGAATATTGACCACTCCCGTCACTACCACTTTTTCCAGCTTTATCATTATCTTGTTGCTCTTTATACCATGATGCCGCGATACCATCTAAACAACTACTTGGACATCCAATACCGCAAGAATTTAATTCATCATTACCACAATTTTTATTTCCACCTGTTCCACTTCCATCACCACTACCTCTTGTTCCTGAACTACCTCTATTACCTATATTTCCTTCTGTAGCATCTATAACACCACCATTATCCGCTAATGATGAATAATATCCGGTTCTATAAGAATTACTATAAGGCTGACCTTTATAGATTAAATATGTTGGAGTTGGTTGAATGGTTACTTTAAATGTATTCATTCCACTCCATTTGATAGGAGGCCAATTCTGTTCAGGTGTTGGATTCTTCACCGATTGAATATTTGGTATCACAATATTTAAAAGATAATATCCAATATCATTTAACTTACTTTTATTTTCTTCTGTAACATTACCTTTGTTAACACATAAATCTGCATATTTTTGAATGGTGTTTATATATGGTATTCCGCGTTTGTCGAAATACATATTAATGTACCTATCTATCATTTGATCTAATGTCTCGCCAAAATAAGGTGGAGAAGGCTTAAATTTATATAAAGGTTCATTTATTTCTGGATGTATCACAGGACGTGGAAGTGTACGTGCTCCTTCTCGAATTGATGGCTTAAAACAATAATTTATTATTAAATGTCCAAGAAAACATATTATGATTAAATATATGATACTCGTAAATATAAATTCATTCATACTTATATTATTTCTATATTAAAATAATATATAAATAAATCTAAATATTTATAAAATGATTGCTAATAAATATACCATATTAACTAAAATAGGCGGAGGACAATTCAGTAATGTGTATAAAGGTAAATATAAAAAGACCGACGAAATTGTAGCTATTAAAATGGAAAACGCGGAAACATCTATACCCCTATTAAAACACGAAGCGCGTATATTAAATTATATAAATTCAAAACAATCTAATCGTATACCTTTTGTTTATTGGTATGGAATTTTTAAAGGATTACCTACTTTAATTATGCCGTTTTATGAATGTTCATTAGAAGACTATTATCAAACAACTATAGCGTCCAAGAAAAATTATTTATTAGATTTTATAAAAATGATTGAAGTTTTGAGTTTTATTCATGAATGTGGTGTAATTCATTGTGATATTAAACCCGAAAATTTTATGATTAAAAATCATAATTTATTTTTAATCGATTTTGGATTGTCTACTATTTTTGTAGATGAACAATTTAATCCATTACCAGAAAAGATTAAAACAATTTTTATTACAGGTACGCCTAAATTTATTAGTCTAAATATTCATAATGGTATTACTTCGTCACGACGCGATGATTTGATTTCTATTGTCTATATTTATATCTATTTTGTGAATCATAAACATTTACCATGGTTAAATGTAGATGATAAACAAGATGGATATAGTCCAAATAACATTCATCATTTTAAAAATAAAGAACGGAAAAGATTAAAAGAAGATCATTTCAAAAATATATCTCAAGATAAGATTGAAAAACAGTTTTTGGATTATTTATATATGATTGAATTCGATGAAAAACCACATTATCAATGGATGATTACTATTTTACAAGAAGAAATCTATAAATATGATATATGTTGAAAAAATTACCAAATGAAATTGTAAATTATATTGAATCCTATGTATACATAAATTGTGAAGAATGTAGAAAAAAATACGTTGAATCAGAAGGTCGTAAAGACATCACTACAATATATTATCGTGCTATTTTCGACGACGATTTTCCGTTTCCACGTATTTACAAATATCATAAATTTATTTGTAATTATTGTCTTTGTAAACTAAAAGAAGAATATATAAAACCTATTTAATAAATATATTGAACAATAGTCAATAAAACATCCATATTTAAATTTGATAGATATTTTGTTTTCAATAAAATATCTATGTATAGATCGATCCTTTTCTCTATTTTTTTTTTAAATGCTGAAACTTTTGATCGAATAGAAGGACAAAACTTTAGTTCCCACATACAATGATCGTACCATCGTTTAAATAATGGTATATCTGGTAGTATTCTCAATATGTTTTCATTGCGGTTATTTAATATATCAAAATGATACCCCCATATTTTACGCTGTAACTTTTTATAATTTTGTGTTTTTTTTTCTACAATATCATTGTATCGTTTTATATATGTTAATTGATATTCCATATTTTTATAAATTTTTATAGATTTTGAAATATTTAGATAATGTTTCAATTTTGTTATTTTTTTTAGAAACATATATATAATGTTTGAAGTTGAACGAAAAAGTGAACTAATTTATTTGACTATGATTATTGATATATTTTTAATATACATACTTTATTCACAAACATTGAATAGATATGATACCTATTTAATAATTTTCATTTTCTTATTGCATTTCTTTTTTATTAAAAGTCTATATGAGGAAGATCAACAATCACTTGATAAAATTCATGTAATTTATATGTTTTTAACATCATGTTTGTTACTTTTTGTAACAAATATTTATCTAGTAATAGCTTTTATTTTTACAATGGTATCTATGGTGGTATTTTGGGTTACAGATAATAAATGTCCACTTGGAAAATTTACTAGTATACCTTCTGTAAAAGATTTTTGTGAGTATATAGATAGTTTACACCTTTATTACATTGGTGTACCTTTTATTTTATTAATTCTTTTAAATAAAATTTTTCGTTTTCTAAATTTACGTACATATCTTTTTAATTAACTTTTTTTTCGATATGATTAAACATATCTGGGTTATATATCAATTTACCACTTGGTATGTAATTTTCAGTTGAATTATAAATTTTTTTAGGTTTGTCGTTTGATTGTTCTGCTCCAGTATTCAATATTTTTGCGTTAGGATCATCTTTATCTTCAATAAGTTCGTTTTTATTTGATACCACTTGTCCAAGTTCATCTACTGTAACACCAGTACGTTTTTTATATTCACTACGTACATATGAAGGTACCCAATTTGACCAAGAAACAAAAATAGTATTTGGATGAATGTAACGAATATGAAATTTATTTGCTTCTAATTTGGCGATTATATATGCGATACAATCGGCTTTATTGTATACAGGTTCTCCAAATATATATTCTGGTATAGTAAACCAGATATGTTGTTCATTTGTTTTATTTCTACCAGTTACTTTTATTCTTTTGTGTATTCGATTTAAAATTTTATTAAATATAGATACTTGTCTAAGATCTCTTTGTTGGCGTTTTTCATATAATTCATCAATATTAACATTTTCTATTTTATCACTATCATCTGTAAATAAAAAACAAGACATTCTAATATAAAAAGCTATGAAAAAAAATATATATAAATAATTTATTAGATATATTTATATGGAAAAAGAACCACTTATTAAACATCTTGTTATTTCTGGTGGCGGTACATTTGGATTATCAGTTTATTCAATTTTGCGTGAATTAAATAAAAAGGGATTTTGGAAATATGAAAATATTCAATCATTTCATGGTACTTCAGTGGGAACTATTGTTAGTTTACTAATATTATTAGAATATGACTGGGAAACTATGGATACATTTTTAATAAAACGCCCATGGGAAAAGGTTTTTGATTATAATATTCAAAAATGTTTGGATATATATGAAAATTGCGGTGCATTTGATCTGTCTATTTTTTTAAAAGCTATTGAACCACTCTTTAAAGGAAAAGATTTGGAATTAGATATTACATTAAAACAGTTATATGATAAAACCCAGAAAGACTTCTATCTATATGTAACCGAATTAAATAATTTTAAGAGTGAATGCATTTCTCATAAGACACATCCTGAGTGGACAGTAATGGAAGCTGTATATGCATCTTGCTGTTTACCTATGATTTTTCAACCATTAATTAAGGGAGATAAAGCTTATGCAGATGGAGGTGTTTTCCTAAATTACCCTATAAATGAATGTGTACAAATGGAAGGAGTCAATAAAAATGAGATTTTGGGAATTTATAAAAATTTTACAGACGATGAATTAGATAGTAAAATATCGAATCAATCTACAATGGTCGATTATTTTGCGGTTGTGATAAGAAATTTAGTAAAATTTACAAATAGTAATATAAATTATTCTCAATGTGATTATCAAATATGTTTAAATCATATTCCTACAACAATAGAATCAATTTTTGAATTTGTAAAATCACAAGAATATCGTAAAGAGTTAATTAATGGTGGTGAAAAATATGCAGAAGATTTTTTAAAATCACTTGCTTTCTAAAAATTCATTTATAAATTGTTTTAAATTACTTTCGTTTATTCTAGCATCATAATCAATGCGTTTACCATCTTTTTTCAATATAATTGTAGGATATCCATCAACAGAATATTCTTGGATAAGTGGACTATCACCTTCAGTGCAATCTACATCAACACAACTTAAATTATAGAATCCAATGGTTTTATTTTCAAAACTACTTTTGAAATTATCCCATTCTGGTTTAGCACGTTTGCAATGGGGACACCAATCTGCAAAGAAAAACATTATTTCTGCATTACTAACACGTCTGTTATCGTTTGCTAAGTCTTCTGTACCTAAGTTTTCAATAGTTGATTGAATAAACCATTTATATCCAAAATAACCAGCTATAACAAATATAATAGTTACAATTAATGTTAAAATGTATTTATCTAATGGTTTAATAAAATCGTTATAAAGAGTAGAAAAGATATTTTTGCTAGACATTTATAAAATACAATTATATATTTATATCTTTCATAATCGCTATTTAGAAAAATGGTTATTTGTTTTTTTATCATGATAGTATAATTATGGCTAAAACTTATAAAAATAAATTACGTAAAAATAAGACACGTAAAAATAAGACAAAAAAAGTATATAATAAAAATGATTATAATTCAAATGATGGTATGTTAACAAGTGTTTGGGGTCCAAGTGCATGGCATTTCTTACATTCATTAAGTTTTAATTATCCTACAAAACCAACATGTGAAGATAAGAAAAATTACCGTAATTTTATTTTAAATTTACGTAATGTTTTACCATGTGGAAAATGTAGAGAAAATTTATGTAAAAATTTTAAAAAATTACCACTTAAAATGAAACATATGAAAAATCGTAATACATTTTCACGATATGTTTATAATCTTCACGAGGTGATAAATGATATGTTGGGAAAAAAATCAGGTCTTACATATGAATCAGTAAGAGATAGATATGAGCATTTTCGATCAAGGTGTACATTAAATAAAAAGACCAGAAAGCACATTGAAAAGGGATGTACTGAACCAGTATATGGTGAAAAATCAAAATGTGTTTTACAAATAGTTCCTGATACAAAAAAATGTGATACCTTTCAGATGGACGAAAAATGTATTAAAACATTTAAAGCATAAAAATATATATTTTTATAACAAAGAATATATATATAATGTCTAATTTTATTAATCCTACAAAAGTTGATATAATTGAACAAGATTTAGAGGATTTGAAAAAAACGGAATCACCTGTACCTGAACCTACAGAACCAGTTGTTCCTCCTCCTGTTACAATTGTAAATAAAAAGACAACTATACATTTTTGGGCAGAAGATCCAAATGTATTATTACAACCAGAACATGCTTTAGAGTTTTTTCCTACAGAGGGAATGACTTTTAATCAAAAATTAAATGCGATTACCCGCATTGTTCTTATTTTAACAGCTATATCCTATCTTGCTACCAAAAAAATGAATATTATAATAGTATCGGTTGTTAGTATTGTTTGTATCTATCTTATGTTTTACTATCATACTGAAGGTGAAGGTTTTAAAGCAAAAAATGGAAATTTAGTCAAATTATATGATCGTCAAGGTCCAAAAGTAGAAATTGTCCCTAATGTAGAACAAACATTCCAAGTTGCTGAACCAAGTAATCCGTTATCTAATGTATTAATAAGTGATTATGATTATAATCCAAATAGGAAACCTGCAGAACCTTCTTATACAAAACAAGGAAAAGAGAATATTTTAGAAGAAACAAAAAGATCTATTCAAATGTTAAATCCTGATCAACCTGAAATTGATAAAAAACTGTTTCAAGATGTTACCGATAATTTGGAATTAGAACAATCAATGAGACAATTTTATAGTACCGCCAATACAACTATTCCAAATGATCAAACAAGTTTTGCTGAATTTTGTTATGGTGATATGATATCTGCAAAAGAAGGTAATGTGTTTGCTTCTGTTAGGAATAACCCAAGACATAATTTATATTAATTTAATAACGTTATTAATGAAAAAATAACGCTATTTCCCAGGACAAAATATATATCAAATATATAAAAGCAAATGTCTACAGATAGCAATTATACGTTTTACAATATCAATCGTGTTGAGGATGATAAAACTACTCAAACACAAAAAGAACTTCAAAACGACCGCTACTCTTCTTATACAACAACAAACTATTTTAGCGAAAATAGCGGAGATGCTCAAATTCAATTCGCAACAGAACAGCCTGCTGTTGTTCCTACATCTGTAACAGGAAGCAGTGTAGGAGGTAATAAAGTAGATGGAGAATCATCTCTTATTATTGATAAGGAAAAGGCCCGTCATTTAGGACGTTTAAATCTTATGCAACGTCAATTTACAACCGTTCCTTATTTAGGAAGAGGTTCTGTTGATCCTACATTGGAATTACAATTAAAGGAAGGCGAACCAATGGGTGAGAAAAAGAGTGTTTCTACAATCATGACTCAGAGCTTTATGGGTCATACATTATATCCAACAAATCAAGATATGGTTGAACGTGTATCTGATCCACGATTAAATGTTGAAGAAAGTGCTATGAAAGGTTGGGTTCGTGGTGGTGCTGATACACGCACACCTGTTGATAATAAAATTAACGGAAGACCTGGACCTAACAGCGTTTAAATAAATTAAAATGTATACAATATATATAAAAATGCAACCAAAACCAGAACACTCAGGAGGAGCAAAATGTATGTGCCCTAAAAATAAGTCTAAAAAAGGAGGAATGGGATGTAAACCTCGTACACATAAAGCTAAAAAAGGAAAAGCAGCTAAAAAAGGAAAAACCGCCAAAAAGAGATCTACTAAGAAATCTTTCTTCGCTCGTCTTTTTAGACTTTAGGAAAAGAAACAATTTAAATATAGTTATTTAAATTGTCTTATATGTATAACTATCTGTCTTCTACACTTCAATACACCAATGATGAAGAATTTCGTTCTTGTTTACGAACGGTTTTTAATATGATGCAAAAAATAGACGATGACAAAGATTTAGATGAAATTACTCGTGATGAAAATAACTACGATTTTGAGGCTGCTACAAAAGCGATGGATTTTGTTTTTGATGAAACAAAAGAAAACCCTTTGTTTTGTAAATTATATGATTTAGCTGCTGCGAAAATGTTTTCTACTGATCGTTCAATTGGTTTAGCAGTTCTATTTTCCTATGATAATTTAAAAGATTTTCATCATTGTTTATGGGATTTTTTTACAAATAAAGACTTATTTAATGAAAATAGTGATAGTTATAAAGTGATTTTTAGAAAAATTAAATAAAATGGTTTTTATATACCTATAATATAAATGGCTTCTACACGTAGTAAAAACACTCCTGGAGATTATTTTATTGAACAAAAAGCTTATAAACAACAAATTGATTATAAAACAAATATTGAATACGGAATTGCGAATCGTACATTAGACGCTGGACATGGTTTAATACAAGGAAAATTACCAAATGTTGAACTTGCTGGAAATCCAAATGATATTGAATCCGAACTATTTGGTATTGGATCTACAAATTTAGTTACTCCTAAATCCCCTGTTAATCCTGAAATAAAGCAACGTAAAGCTCTCTCTATTGTAGACAGACATGTACCTTTAATAATGCCTAGAAATCTAGAAATTCAAGCAGATCAACGCCCATTTCCGATTCCAAAGTAATTTTTTAGATAAAATTGAAAGAAAATACAGATAATTTAATAGAAGTATCAAAAACTTATATTAAGTATGCTAAAATATCAACCAAAAAAGTCAAAGAATTCATTTTCCAAAAAAGGACCAAAAAATATATTCTTTCTTCAAAAAAACAATACGGAAAGTGAAAGTGACGATGATGATGAAGCACCATCAAATGCTGAATCAACAAAAATGAAAAAAATAACAAGAGATAATAATCATATTTATTTTCATGCTGAAGTAAATCGTGATAATATATTTGAATTAATTGAGAATATTCGCAAATGTGAGATAGATAATATTGTACTAGCACATACATTATGTTGCGATCCAATTCCAATTTATCTACATATCAATTCATATGGTGGATGTGTATTTAGTGCATTCACAGCGATTGATATTATAAAAGCATGTAAAATACCTGTTTATACAGTGATTGAAGGTGCTACCGCTTCTGCTGGTACACTAATGAGTGTAGTTGGTGAAAAACGGTATATTAGACCGAATGCACACATGCTTATTCATCAATTATCCTCAGGAACATGGGGTAAAATGCAAGAGTTAGAAGATGATTTTGAAAATAATAAAGCATTAATGGAAAAAATAATTGATATTTACAAAGACAATGCGAAAATACCTAAGACAAAATTAAAAGAGATTTTAAAACATGATTTATGGTGGAATGTAGACACATGTATGAAATATGGATTAATCGATGAAATATGGACGCGTGTTTAAAATTTTGTAATAAACATATCTTCAACATCATTGTCGTTAATTTCAATAAACTCGAATGTTTCGGATGTTTCTTTTTCTTGACTTTGTTCTTCTTTTATTAGATTTTCTTGAGATTCTTTATTTGATGAATTTTCAGATTTTTCAGACACAGTAGATGTTTCTCGTGTAAAAACAGAGATATTTAAAAGAGAAGAAAACAATTCCGCAATGTATTCAAACATTGTTATATTATTATTTTATAATGCATTTTTTACAAAAAAAATCATTGTATGTATCTACCTACAATTAATCCAATTAATATTCCTTCATTTAGTAATAAGTTACGTGTAAAAAAATGTGCTATAAATGTTTTATAAAATGTTGAACAATCGGTTCTAGAAAGGTAATAATTTTTCACTGCATTCATAATACTAAAATAAAATAAACTTCCTATTGTAGCATTACGTGCTAATAATAAATAATAATGCATTATATAATATTATTATTTTATTTTATTTTTATTTTGTTATATTATAGAATGTATAAAGGATTCAAATTTGGATTTATTGAAAATCTTATTGTAGCTGTATTCGCAATTGTTGGAATTAATATAGATAAATTAATTGGTTCCAATTTAGGATTACATGGAGCATTATATGGCGCATTAATAGGTCATACATTTTCACATATGTTAGCTGGAATGGTAGAATTTGGCTGGAAAATAGCACTTAATATGGCTCTTGGATGTTTATCTGTTATTGTTTTAGTCTATATTTATTTTTTATTTACTGAACATGATACTGAAATTGAACATAATCATTAAAATGTTAACATAATTTATGTTAACATTAGTAACTGCTGCAAGTTCAAGTTATTTTAATTTTCTTACACAATTATTATTAAATTTATTAAAGATTAAAAATGATGATATCAACATAATTGTTTACGATTTAGGTATGAATGAAAATGAATTAAATCATTTAAAAATGTTAACAAACATTATTGTAGAATCATTTGATTTTAATCAATATCCTGAACATGTAGATTTAAAAAAATACTATGGAATCGATTGTACATATGCATGGAAACCAATTATTATTTATAAAGTTTGTGAGAAATACGGTGGATTCGTTCATTGGATGGACACGAGAAATTTATATAAAAACTTTAAACAACTAATAGAAATATTAAAGACAGAACATATATATAGTCCTACTTCAAGTGGTACTATTAAAAGATGGACTCACCCAACTACCTTAAAATATATGGATGGATATAAATATCAACATCTATCTCCTAGAAATGGAGCTGTTTTTGCTGTAGACTATGATATTGATTGGGTAAAACAATTTGTTAAAGAATGGTATAATTTAGCTTTAATAGATACATGTATTTGTCCAGATGGTTCAGATAGATTAAATCATCGTCAAGATCAATCTGTATTGTCTATATTATATTATAAGTATAGAGACATGTATAAATTTAAAATGATAAATCAATATATTGGTTTAACTATCCATAATAAATTATTATCTATATAATAATAGAGAGTTACGATGTTTAAAAATATAATCTGTTTTCCTCATAATCTTGGACAACGTTTAAAAGGAGTTAGTGTAGGTTCTCAAATGTATGTAAAACATTTACAAAGTAAATACTATAAACGAAAATTCAATGTAACTCATGTAGACTGTAAAAATGATTTTTTTCATAATATTCGTCAATTATATAATGCTAATAAATCGATTCATAAAAATGACTTCAGATTAAATATTGGTGGAGATCACTCAATGTCTTTAGCAACCGTAGCATATAGTTTAAATCAAATTCCTCATTGTAAAGTAGTTTGGGTAGACGCACACGCTGATATAAATACATATGAAAAATCAGAAAGTAAAAATTTCCATGGTATGCCTCTCGCCTTCTTAACTGGTCTAGACAAAAATAATAAATTTACTTTTATCAGAAACCATCTTCCATTTGATCGATTACTTTATATAGGTCTACGTTCAATAGATCCATTTGAACAAAGTATATTAAATCGTTATAATGTACAATATATTTTAAGTGAAGATGTGAATAATGATCCTCAATATTATAATGATATAGTTAATAAATTCTTGGGCAATACACCTTTTCATCTTTCTTTAGATGTAGATTGTTTTGATCCATCACTAGTCCCACATACAGGTACTACTGTTAATAATGGATTAGATGATATGCAAGGTAAATTTATTATTCATAATTTATTAAGAAAGTGTACCTTATATAATATGGATTTAACGGAAATTAACCCAGAAGTAAATTATGAAAATTTAAATAAAGAACAATTGCAATATTCAGTAGATAAGATGTATAATTTTATAGACGATGTAATTTATCCCGTTATTCAATAGGATAGACACCGTACACTTGACTTAATAAAACACCTTCTTTTGGAGCAACTCGTATCTTACAAAAACCTTTATCACCCCATTGATCTCCCCAAGAATTTTGTATTATCCAGTACATTCCTTTTTCGTCGTAATCATAACCAACTAACAAAACAGCATGATTTAATGATCGTGAAACATTTTGTGGTACGTCAATAACACCTTCTTTATAAAAACGAAAGTAAACATTTCCTGCATCTACTGCTATAGTTACTGGATTTTGTAAAACACTTGCTTTTAAATCTTGGACAGATTCAGGAATAGTAAAGGTATATTTTTTTAAATCTGAACCTATCGCACGTGTTTTATTGACCAAACAAGTATCTCCTGTAGTAGCATTATAAGGATATTCTTTATCTGTACTTAATCCTTTATTATCAATAATATAGTCCATTGCTAAGTGCATTAATCCTCCATTACATCCACTGTTTTCAGTTGAACAATCTACTAATTCTTGTTCAGATAAACGTTCTATGGTGTAATTTCTATTTCTCATAAAGGTCTCAATACAACTTGTAGTTGAAAATGCCCAACATGAACCACATGTTAATTGATTTTTTACAGGACTTAATAATCCAGTATCATTCCAAGAGAAACGCGGAATATTATTCGTAATCGTTTTTTTTAAAAAATGAATTGGATTACGCATCATTTTCATAAACCCATCTTTATTTGTATGAGGAGGTTGTATTTCATTAATCATAATATTTTGAGTAAATATATTGTCCAAGTCAACTGTATCTGCAAACTCATTTATTTCTACAGAAAAAGAATTTTTTTGTAATTTTAATTGATTATTTGTGTCATAGATTGTTTTAAAGTTCTTTTCAAAAATAAAATAATTTTTTTCATGCTTTTTTGCGAAATTATCATAATCAGGGACATCGTTACTCAAGAGTAATGGTTTTTTAAATTTCATATAAAAGTCATAATATTCTTTTGAATATTCATAATTATTCATAGATAATAAACGCACTGGCTGTTTAAAAGGATTTTTTGGAAAAAATCCATCTGTGAAATAAAAATATATAATAAATAAAAAAATAGAATACATTATATAAAATGTATTATATTTTTGTAAGGGGGTACCCCCCTTAAAATCCCCCAATATCATTTAATTTTCTTTTTTTAAAATTTCAATATCATAACAGTCATCTTTTATAATAGGATCAAAAATATTATCTAGATATGGTTTATTTTTTAACGAATCATTATAACCTGCATAATATAAATCAGTTACATTTGCGTTAATTTTACTTAAATTGATAATAGTATCAAGACTACAATTAATTACAGTTACTTTTGACTCTTCTTCTGTGTTGTTTTTTTTCTTCCAAATATCAGGAGCAATAATTAACGAAGGAGTAGTTACATTTAAATAAGGATAATTATAAAACCCACCATCAAAAGACAATTTATTTCTATAAATATTAAATGGCCCACCTGTAACAAAAGGAATATGTGAACTAGCTATACAGCAATCGAGAGCATCTTCAAGTGATATAAAATCATTATAAATACAAAGTTTAAATTTTGAACCTTCTAAAACAGAAACCCCTAAATATAGCTTTTCTAAATCAAAATTACTATCTTGATAAGTATCTAAAATTGTTTTTTTTAATTGTTGTTCTAATTTTAATATCGATTTAATATTCTTAATATCTGTTTTAAGTAGTTCATCAACTAAAATTGTATTTTCTTTATTTAAAGACAAAAATAGAGAATTCCATGCACCAGCACTAGCACCCGTAAACACATAATCCGATAAATCGTAATGTTCTTTAATAAACGAAGATACTCCCATAAAATAATATCCAAATAATCCACCTGGTGTAGAGACTATTACTTTTGATTCAGGATTATTTTCTAATATTTCATCAATGTTCTTTAATATAGGATTATTTATGTTTTTTTTATTACGATATAATGTTAAAAACGTATTTCTGATTGAAAATGAATATACAAATGTAGTTAGAAAAGTTATACATAATCCATGTAATAATAGCATTATGTATAAATATACAATTTTCTGTTTAAATATTATTTTACTTATATTCTTTATATTCTACTGAAATTACTTTACCCAACATAACTAATTGATTTGAATCCATTACTGCAATACGTCCTAGACCAGCACATTTATCAAATTCTTCTAAATAAAATAATTGCTGAGGTTCAAAAACGATTTCACCCTGTTCACCGCGTTCAAGAAAAGGTGGACTTTCTAGTTTTTCGTTTCCAGTTTTCTTTCCTATTTTCCAGTTAATGGTAGTCATTTTACATGCAGATTTAGCAGTTCTTACATGTACACATGGACTGAAACCAGGTTTCAGTTGTCCAGGATGTTCTTGTACTGCTACTTGAGCTACAAAACTTTTTACTGGTTTTAATATAGGTTCCTTTTCGAGTGAAATTACATCACCTACTTTTACAGGATTTGTTTTCATATCAAGACCTTTAATATTTAATCCAACATTATCACCAGGGACTGCCGAATCCCATGTTTTATGATGCATTTCAATACTAAAAATCTTTAATCCTTTATGACCTCTTGGTGTTATACGAACTACATCGCCTGCATTTACTGTACCTTGTTCTACACGACCTGTAATAACATCTCCTACACCTTTAATTTTATAAACACCATTTACTGGTATTCTAACAGGCGCGTCAGGATTACGTTTTGGTGGACGAGCTACCTTTTCCAATGCATCATATAATGTAAATCCAGATACAGTTTCTGTTTTAGAAACATTTACTGTCCAACCTTGATACCAAGGCATTTTATCTGTTTTTTCTACTAGATTTTCTCCTTTAAATCCAGAATAAGGAATAAACGCTACCTGCTTTGGTTTAAAACCCGCTGAAGTAATCATTTTAGTCATTTCTTCTTTGATTTCATTAAAACGTTGTTCTGACCAATCTATAGAATCCATTTTATTTACACCTACAATTAATTTTTCAATACCCAATAGACCTAATAAACGTGCATGTTGTCTTGTTTGTCCTTGTACTTCACCTGTAGAATGATCTCCGCGTGCAATTGCTGTCTCGAAACCACCTGCTTCAGCTGGAACAAGAAGAAGTGCGACATCAGCACAACCTGCACCAGTAATCATATTTTTCACATAATCTCTGTGACCAGGAGCATCGACGATTGTATAATGCCAGCTTTCTGTAAAAAATTCTTTTGTAGTACAATTAATGGTAACACCACGTTCACGTTCTGCTTTGTCTTTATCCATATAATAAGCGAAAGCAAATGAACTTTTACCTTGTTGATCAGCTTCAGTTTGAAGCTTTTGCATTTCACGTTCACTAATACCACCTAATTTAAAAATTAAATGGCCTGTAGTAGTAGATTTTCCGGCGTCAACATGTCCGCATACAACGAGCGATATGTGCTGTTTTTTATCAGACATAATATAATGTTTTATGTGGTATCTTTTTTAAATCGTTTAATTAAAAGAAACAATTATTTTTACATTTTCTTTTTTAATGCATTTGCAAGCTGAAATTGAAAGTTCTTCGCGTTTTTTTCTCGTTTTTCCCGAATCTCCTGAAATTGTAATGCTAGAATTCTGAATTTCACCGTCTATATCTTTTTTCTTTTTTGAAATACTGTTACGTTCGTTCATATCTTTTTCAATATCATTGTAGTTTTCTTGAATATATTTAATAATTTTGTTTTCAATAGCCCATTTAAAAAAATTAAGTTGTCCAATTGTTGTTTCCATACAATTATCTTCGTTATATGGAATAGTAATTCTTTCCCATCTACAAAACGGATCAAAACGTTTTTTCGAATATGCTTTCAATTTTAATTTATAATCATTATATACTTTAAATCGTGTTGATATAGATTTTCCGTTTCTTTCTTGTGGAAGTTCATAAATAGTATAAAACTTTTTCGCGTAATTTGTAACAAACCAATCAACTATTCTTAGTGATATATTTGATTCACCATTAATAATATTCATCATTTCATTTAAACGTGATTTATCGGCATAAAAATCCATTAAACATTTCATCAATAAATCATTTTGTGTATGTAAATTTCCAGATTGATAGGTTCTGAGTGACATGTTTATAAAAGGGTATTGTAAAAGTTATTTATATCTATTTTTTTATAATCATTAAATTTTTAATATATACGAATGACGTATATATTAATTTATAACGTTAAAATTTGATTAGGATATATATTTTATAAGAAAATTGTTTGTCGGTTAAAGTATGTAACTTAATTTGAGTAAGCAACACCAGCCATACCGCTCATTACACGAAGGACGTTGTAAGAAGTGGCGTAGACACGGACCTTAGCAGTGGCTGTTCCACCAACAGTGGCGCTGGAAAGAACAAGTTGTAAAGTGGCGTTATCGATTCTGGAGAAGTTGCAGCTTCCAGATGGTTGGTGTTCTTCAGGGCGAAGAGCGAAGGAGTATACGTTGATACCGGTATCAGGGGCACGTGTGTGGTGTTGGAATGGTTGGACAACATCGAAGTATGTACCTTCACGTTCAGAGAATCTGTCTTGACCGTTAAGTTGTAACTTGGCTGTTACAACAGGGTTTTCACCCCAACAGTGCATGTCTAAGGCAGTCTCGGCAAGTACGAATGTACCGGCATCAGAGACATATGAACCTTCGGCATCAGGGGCAGCTTGCTCGAATCCGCTCCATTGTTCACCTGTAACACCAGTTCCGCTCATTGATCCAGGATCTTGGAAGAGACCACCAGATGTGATGAAGGCGTTAGCACCAGATGTTTCAGAAGGACCACCGAATGCATGGACGGCATTAGGAAGAGCATCAATAGCATCAGTGTAGTTGAAAGGTTGAGCACCAAGAGTCTTGTAAAGTGTTTGACCACCTTCAAGGGAAGCACAGTAATCAACGTTAGCATCAGGTTGGACAACCCATACAAGTTCTTTACAAGGGTGGTTGAAGTTCAATTTGATCTTGTTGGAAGAAGAACCAACAGATTCATCACCAGTGAATTGAAGTTGTTCAATTAAGTACTCGTGAGGGTTTTGGGCCATTTTTCTACGTTCGTCAGTATCAAGGAAGATATAGTCGATGTAAAGAGAAGCAGCAACAAGAGATTGTTGGTAAGCTTGAGATACAGATTGTGTGGAATCACTAGCACTCAAGTCTTTTACAGCCCACAAGCACTCACCGATAGGACGGAAATCAATGTTGATTTTGACTTCGTGGTATTGAAGGGCAATAAGAGGAAGGGCAAGACCAGGGTTGCGGCAGAACCAGAAAAGAAGAGGGATGTAAAGGGTGGTTTCAGGAAGAGCTTTGCGAGGAGCGCAAACTTGGGAAGGACCACCAGCAGCGGAACAAGGACCAGATACATCGGCGAATGTAGGATCAGTGATGTATGTTAATTGAGTGGTGTTACCAATCATTTGGAAGTATCCTTTTTGTTGTTCAGAAGACATAGTAAGTTGGTTCCAGATGTGCATCCAGTCACCATATTGACGGTCGATACGTTGACCACCAATTTCTACCTCAACTTGGGCAATAAGTTGTTCACCAGGGAAATCTAACCAACGGGCATAAACACCTTCGGTGGAATCGTTTTTCATGGATTGGTTAATTTCAGGAAGTGTTACTTGAAGATAAGTGCGGTAACATAAATCACCATTACGGCTAATGGTACATGTTACACGACGACCGAAATCGGCTTGACCAGAGAAAGTCTGTTCAATTGATTCCATAGCAAAGTTAGTGTGGCGTCTGTATGACACCTTCCAGAAAGTAATTTCAGGGGTTCCAGTAAGGAATACGTCTTGGGCGCCATAGGCGACGAGTTGCATAAGAGCTCCAGCCATTTTTCTTTATATAACCTTGCTGTAGAAAATAATTTCAGATTTTAATTAAAATTACTAATTTTTTATTAAAGCATAGATTTACAAATATTATAACTCATGTTACCTATTTAAGTAATTAAAATGTTAAATTAATTAAATCTTAATTAAATTTAATTAATTATTAATTGCTAAATATAATTTGTCTCATCTTAATTATAAGTCGATATACGCCTAAACATCAAACTCTATTTTATTTTTAATTAAAAATTATTTTAGTAAGATATATAGTATTTTTTGTGATTTAAAATGGTATCAATGTGTAAATTATTTTTTTAAGTATGCTTTAATATATTCATATCAAAATTTGATTGTATAAATGTTTCAAGATATTTTTCATCAAAAACTTCTTTTTTTCCTTCATGTTTTTTTGTAAAAATAAATTGCTCCTCTCGTTTTTTTATCGACCAACCTTTTTCTAATGCATTCATTATAAATACCATAATTTTTACTTGTTTTTCATTCATATCAATTTTTTCCATATTAATATGTATATTACTTTGTTTATCGGCCATGATTGTATAATATATCGATAATAAATAACTGGATTTTTAATGTATTATTATGAAAGTAATTTTTCAATTTCTTCCAAAGTATCTGCGTTTTCAGCATCTTCTATTGTTATGATTTCTACTTCTTGAGGAATATCTGATTCTAATTTTTCTTCTAATGTTTTTTTAGTATTTACAATAGTTACATTTGTTTTTTGAGCAGTTGATATATTTTTTTCTATTTCTTTATACATATTTTTCAATATTTCACTATTTATATCTAACATATCAAATTGTTGAAATTCATTGTACTGACCACATAAAAATTCCATAAACATATTATAATTTTTTTTATCTGTAATGATTGTTTGTACTATAATATTACTACTTACTTCAGATTCATTGTCGTCAACATCTAGTTCTGCCTCTTTTTTATTAATATCACTTAACTTTTGTTGCATTTTTTCTAGTGTAGTTGATTCTACATCTTCAAAAACCTTTTCTGTTCTAATGTTTTCTATTTCTTGTGCAATATATTTTGTTAATATTTCTTTTTTATATACTAATAATTGTTCTGGAGTAGGAGGTATTTTGTTTGATACTAAATGTTTCAATAATGCAAGACCATTTATTGTAATGGTTTTATCGTATATCGTAAAATTATTACCATCTGAATTTTTCTTTATTTCGAATTTTTCTTTATTTGAACCAGCATTTGATTTATCAATTTTTATTTTAATATCGTTTAAAAATTGACCTAATATAATATCATTATTATATTGTTTAAATTTATCTACCAATTTACCTGTTTGACTCATATTAAAATTACTATGTATAGTATTAAAATTATTTTCTGTTAAAAACTTATGTCTTTCACCGCCACCTGTTTGTTGAGAATCTAGTGGTAATCTAAGTGTTAACATTGATATTACAACATCGTTTATATACAACAATTCATTTACCTTTTTATAATTATTAATCATTCTATAAAAATCTCTAGATTTATCCGATTGTATTGTAGTTAAAATGTTTTTTATATTACTTTGCAAAAAATCAAAACTAGTTTGATCACTCTTTTTGAACAAATTTAATGGATTAACTTTTTTTAGATATTCGGTTGTCATACTTAACATACCTTTTCGATTATCATTTGTAGTCATATTTTCAACATCTTCTTTATAAGAAGGTACTAGTGGTTTATTATTACTTTGTAATGTTCTTCTTTGTATAACATCTCTGCCACCCATTTGTCTTTTTCGTTTTGTGCGTCTTTTTCGTGTTTTCTTTTCCAATTTTTTATTTTTATTTTTTGTACGTTTTTTACGTATTCCACCACCAAGTTTTCTTTTCGCAGCAAGTCGACTACTACGTCTAATTTCTGTTGAATTTTCTTGCTTTCTCCTTTTTTTCTTTATTGGTTGTGATTTTTGCTCAAGACTTTTTACTCCATTTGAAAATGTGGTTTCAGGTAAAGGAGCACTTTCTAATTCAAAATCAGTATTAATTTCGTAATTGTTGTCTGTAGTACTAACTGTTTCTTCTACTTCTGTAAACATTTCAAGATCAGATATTTCAGTAGGTATTTTTTTTACTTCCTCAGAAAAAACAGTAAAAACTATATCTGTTTTGGAAAATGTATTTTCTAAAAATATTTTTTGACTACGTTCATAATTCATATTTGAATTTTCTTGTTCAGCAAGTCGATTATATAATTGTAATTTACTATTTTCTATCTTTTCTTTTAAATTTTCTATTTTTTCTATTTTTTTAACATAACTTTCTTTTATCTTTTGTTTTTCTTCTTTTGTTTTACCTTTCATTTCTTCTCTTCTTTCCTTCTCTAGAGTTTTAATTTTATTTTCTCGTGCATGAATTTGTATTTCTTGTTCTTCAATTTGACTATTTATACTTTCTCTTTCTGTATCATTAACAATCGTTAATGACTTTGTACTATCACCACCATCTTGTTCTCTTCCAATAGAAGTTAAGAAAAAAGGCATAGCAGTAGGAGTTGCTTTTAAAAAAATGCTATGTAATATCGATGAAAAAATATTTTTTAAATCAGTAGTATTTTTTACATCATCACCATTTAATTTAAATTCAAATAGATAATGACCCATATTTTGATATATTTCTTCGATTAAAGTGATACCGATTTCACAACCAACTTGTCCTTTTAGTTTGTTTGTATTATGTCTCATTGTTGATTTTTGTGATCCTACATATGGATTAAAACTTTCAATAAGTTTTTTTGTAATCGAATTTAATTTTAATTTGCTTTTTAATGAATTAATACTTTTATATGCATCTAGTTGTTTCGTAGTAATTTCTTCACAAAAATTGCTAATCATAGTTATTTTTTCTTTTGTATCTTCTGTGATTTCATAAAGAGAAATATTACCAGATAGCTTTGAAACTTGTTCATTTAAAACAGCTAAATGTTCTTTAGCACTATCTAATATTTCTTTATTATCATCACTTATCGAATCAGGTAAAGTCATTGGAGATGGAAGTCCATGATTTACTATTTTTGAAACATTAATATGTGTTGTAAAAAGATTAATAAAAGGAGAAATAACGTAGAGAAGTGAAATAAATGTTTGATATACAATATCAAATGTTGGTGCTTTTTTAGCATCAATGTTATCACTTATGAGATAATCATAAATAATTTGTAAAAAATTTATTATATTTGGTAATTTTGCTGAAATATCTTGTTTTTGTTGATTAAATATATCTGTATCTACCATAACTTTTCTTGAAACAGTAAGATAAACATATTCTTCTCGTTTTCGTATTATTGCTGATTTTATAGTTTGATATTGTGCACTTACTGTTTTAAATTTATCAAATTCTTTACTTGTAAAAATAATAGCGCCATCGTGATTTACAAATATTACAATGGGTGTACCATAATAAATAGCTGAAGCAACTGCTACACGATCAAATGATAAAAAAGCATGAAATCCATTTGATTTACCTGATATAATATTAAATCTAGTTGCAGTAGCATCTATAGGTTCTATTAAACGATATGATAATGTTTCTCTACATGCAGTAACCGCTTGTCCATGATCACCAAATTTTTTAGTCATAATTTTTAATTGCCCACTGCTATTAATAATATAATCACGACCATAACTATCAAACAAACGTGGATCATATGTTCCAGGACCTTTTTTAGAAGCTAATGTTGATGCTTCCATTTTAATAATACTATCATTTATAGGTAATTCAGCTATTGACTGTGCTTTATTAGAATTTTTTTTTGTTGTAATATAAATATTATTTTTTTCAGAATCATTTGGATCAGGTACTGAAACAACAAAATTTACATTAGCACTATCAATAAAATTCATTACGTCTTCTTTCGAATATATAGTTTTTTGAGGTAACTTCAATGTTTTACCATATAATACACAATCAAAACGAGTATATAATAGTTGATTACGTAATAATGGTTTATCGTCATCATCGTCGTCATCTTCTACTTTTGGATATAATATAACAGTTTCATCTTGATGAAAATTATCTTCACTATAAGATTCAAATAAAGCATATCTTGATTTACTTTCTACATCAAGAAAACCTTGTCTTTTTCCTGCAGTTGTAAAACAATGAGTAGATGGACCTGGATCAAAAATACCAGCAGCAGTTTGTATAGTAATAATATTATTATTTGTTTTAATATCCCCTTTACCCCATTTTGCTATATCATCAGCCCAATTTCCATAGGCTACATCACGAATAATAAAAATATCTTCGGTGATTTGGTTTTCAACAAAAAATTTTTCAATCATAGATTGATTTTCATCAAATTCTGGACAGTCCTTATTATAACTTCCACTTTCTTCTTCTTTTGAAGCACTTGTAAATTGAACATGACCTACATTATATCGACTTGTAATTGTCTGATTAAAAATCTCAGATCCATATCCTATATATTTATCTTCTCTTAATGGATTACATAAAGGTTTACACATTTTTTGAGACTCAACATTATCAAGTTTATCTTGTTTTAAAAACATTCTATAAATAAAAACATCTTCATCTGAAGGTCTACCTTGTCCTGATGCAGAACTAGCACTTGTAGTACTAGCACTTCTACTACTACTACTACTACCTGAAGTACTATTATAACAATTTATTGGTTGATTATCATCTGTAATAATAGGAAGATGTCTCATAACAAAATTATCAATATCGTCAGCCAATAAATTACTAATAGTATGATGATCATGCCATGCATCCATTTTGGCTACCTGACATAATTCTATGAATTTGCGCTCCAACATAAAACCAAGATCATTGTTCGTAAGATTTCCTTTGAAATTTTCTGCATCAGGAGGACACAACATGTTTAATTGTGTAACAACTTCTATATCTTGTCTTTTTTCACTCATTTAAAAAATAATATATAATATAAACATAAAAAACATATTATTTCTTAAACAAAAAACATAAAAAAAAGAATCTCTTTCATTTTATGTTAAATGAGTAAAATCGCCAAAAATACTCAAATAAAGCAAATAACTTCTCTGGACGAAAAACATCAAGAAATGTTAGATAAATTTGATTACAATATTACTGAACATATACCTAAATTAAAAAAAGAAATAGAACAACTACGTGAAAAAATAAAAACATTACCAAAGTCAAAGATAGAAAAAATTTTAGATTACAAAGATGATATAAAAGAAAAAAAAAGGAAAATTAAAGAATTAGAAAAAGAAAAAAAACTGTATCTATTAGACAACTCTAGATATATTTTTGATTATTTTGAATCAAAAAAACAAATATCAAATGGTGAACAATTGCAAAATGTAAAAGTTTTAAATTCATTTTTTAAAATAAAATCAACAAAAAACGATAATGTAAATCCTGATAAATATACGCAATCAAAAAAAATGTATCAAGAATACTGGAGAAATGTAAATAATGAATTTACAAATCCACAAGATTATATTATGTCTTGTGATCAATGTACACTTTGTGAAAAAGGGGAAATGGTTCCACAAGATGAAGAAGGAATTATGATTTGTAATAATCCAAAATGTGGTCAATTTATAACCTATATTGTAGACAGTTCAAAACCAAATAATAAAGATCCTCCAAATGAAGTTTCTTATACTGCTTATATTCGATTAAATCATTTCAAAGAAATTTTATCACAATTTCAAGCAAAGGAAACCACTCAAATACCAGATGATGTAATTGATCAAATACGCGCTAGAATTAAAAAAGAACGTATAACCGATATGAAACAAATAAATTATGATAAAATGAGAGAAATATTACGTAAACTTGGACTCAATAAATATTTTGAACATATTCAATATATCAATTCTATTTTTGGTGTTAAACCACCGATTATGAACGAAGAATTACATGAAACATTATGTGTACTTTTTATAGAAATCCAAAAACCATGGGCAGTACACTGTCCTGCAAATCGCACTAATTTCTTTAATTATACATATACATTATATCAATTATGTACATTATTAGATCAATTACAATATTTACCCTATATACCAATGATGAAAGATCGTGAAAAACAATTAGAACAAGATATGATATGGAAAAAAGTTTGCGGAGATTTAGATTGGGTATTTTTTCCAACCGTATAATTTTTTTCTCGTTATTGTATAAGATTTAAGATGTATTCGGCATTATTTCATGTATCAGGTATCGCTATACTAGAAATTTGTTTTTATTTCTATTATATTGGCCCAATGGAGACATATATATTTGAAGATAAAGTAGAAAGATTAGCAAAAGAACCATTAAATTTAATACCAGATCCACCTTCAACTCCCATACCTACAACAAATTTTATTACATTAAATAATCTTCAAATACCAAAGAATAATGATTTCGTTTATTATATCGGAAGTATGTTTAATAATAACAATATTACTAATGAAAATGATGATGATTATTTAAATACATTAAATGAAGAACGAAAAGAAGCTATTAAAAAACGCGAAAAAAAAAACTACAAACTTTTTATTAAAACTATTGAATATTGGTTACTCATGGTTTTTATCAGTGTTTTGATTTATTTAATAGTAAAATATTATAATGGATATAAAAAATTAAAAAAAGTAAATGGAATTGTAAATGTACCATCAGCAGAAAGAGATGAAGAATCATTAGAATTAGTTGATTTAAATAGTTATCGACGCTCTTCTATAGATGATGAACATTTAGAAGCAAATGAAATACAAAAACAATTATATAAAAAATATTTTTATAAAATTATACATTACATATTTTTTGGAGGTTGTATTATAACTTTCCAGTATTTCTTTTTTCAAAATGTAGTTTTAAAATATGATCCTCTCTCTATTCAAGAAGTAAAATATATTATTTACAAAAAAATTTATCCGAAAATAAAGGAATGGGAAAATATAACTAATTATTAATATACAAAATATAGATAATCGTTACTATAAACCATACAATTAATGATAAACTAGAAGATAAAACAATATCGTTCGTAAATTTATATAAAAAATGTATTAATAAAAAAAATCCTGCATACATAAAACCAAATATAATAATATTTTTTAAATATTTATTTATATTTCCATTGTTATCTATTGTACAGAAAAGTCCATATAATCCTAAAACTGGAATTGTAGGTATTAACGCACACATTAATGAATTCTTTTTTAATGAATAATAATATAATATTGGTAAAAGTAAAGCTCCTGCAATTGCATGTATTAAATATCCCAGTGTCTTTTTTTGTAACATATAATGTATCCTTATAAATTTATCTTATCTAAAAATATATAACAAACTATATTAAAGATTTCTTTATATAATAGTAAAAATATGAAAAGTTTTATTTTACTATTATGTTTTGTGAACAGTTATTCATTTTATTTACATATGAATAATATGAAGAATACAAACTGGAATAGTTTTCAGTTTACTTTAAAAGAACAAGCACGTAAATGGTTTATTGATCGTGCTATCTCTTCTGGAATACCTTGGGATAAACTATATAAAAAATACGACGACGTATATGAAGATATAAATACTTTTCGATATGTAAAAGAAGATAAAATGATTATATATCCTGATTACTATACTCGTCCATTTCATGGATATGATGAAGGTAATTTAAATTGGTTAGCTGCTAAAGAAGGAGATGCAGCTACATTAAGTATTGCTGCTGGTTATTGGCCTAAAGAAGACCCTTATGTCGCACAAGAATGGATGCGTCAAAACATAACACAGAATATAAAAAAATATATTGATGAGTTAGGTGTTTATCCAAAACAATACCCCAAATCTGCATTAGATATGGGTTGTTCTATTGGTATTTCTACTGAATATTTACAAAATTGCTTTCCAAAATCGAAAATAGACGGTATTGATTTAAGTCCTTATTTTATAGCTGTAGCTGCTTATCGAAATACAGAACATAAATTAGGAATTAATTATATTCATGGTAATATTGAGAAAACTACATTACGTGATAATTCTTATGATTTTATTATTTCGAATTTTGTGTTTCATGAATTACCATGTGATGCAGCAAATAATGTATTAAATGAAATAAAACGTTTATTAACACCAGGCGGAATTGTCGCAATCATCGATATGGACCCAAGTAATCTCGATAAACAATTAAAAAATAATATCTTTCGTAAATGGGCATTTGAATCAACTGAACCGCATATTTATGATTATTATTTACGTGATACTTGTGATATGTTAAAAGAGAATGGATTTGAATATATTACAAAAAGACGCAATGATCCTTTAAATTCTATTTGGTTGGGTGTGAAATCTTCTAAAAATTATTTATCAAAAAACGTTTTATCTGATCGTTTTAATGAACCTCTAGAAAGTGAAGATAATTCACAAACTATGGATTTTTCAGATAAGTATAAAATTGAAGATTTTTTACTAGAAACGCCTAGAGCAAAATACATACCTATAATATGAATGTGAAACGATTACAAAAAGAGTTAAGAGATCTAATAAAAGAACCTATTCCAAATTGTATAGCAAAGCCATTCAATGATGATGTATCTCAATGGAGGTTTATATTTAAAGGAGAAGATGATACCGAATACAAAGGGGGTATTTATATGGGTAGCATTGAATTAACCAAAGAATATCCTTTCGCACCACCAAAAATTAAAATGATTACACCAAACGGACGTCTTAGAGCGGACGGTCAAAGTCTTTGTTTTAGCTTCTCTGATTGGCATCCAGAGAGTTGGAATCCAGCATGGGGTATTCGAGCTATTATTGTTGGAGTGATTTCATTCTTTTATGAAGAACGAAATACAAATGGAGCTCTTAAAAATTCAGAATCACAGCGTAAAATATATGCTAAAAATTCAGTTGAATTTAACCGAAAAAATAGTGAATATCAAAACTTATTTACGTTGAATGAGTTAGAGCGTTCATTGTTACCTATAAAAATTATTAAAGTAAAACGAAAAAAAAGTGTAAAATAGATTGTTTAAAAATTAAATAAAATTGAATGTTTTTTAATTTATTGGTGGTATTAAAAATAATACAGAGATATGAAAAGAGAAAGTGAAATAAGCAATTACGATGATTGTGAAATACGTGATTTGCGAAAACGACATGGTAAAATACGACCAGAAGAAACCACTTTTGGAAAAGAACCGGGTGAAATTGAAATTAAAACAAAAAGAAGATCAGCAGTATCATTTACAGAACATAAAATAGAACCGGTAGGATTCGCATGTCAGGTATGTTATATATTAGATGGACTATATACTTGTACAATATGCAATCGTTTTATATGTATTCGTGATACATATAAAATCAATGAACTTTACTTTTGTAGATTTTGTAATTCTAATAACGACTATATACCCTATATAAATGCACTACACGCAAATGAAAACAAAATGACGTGTAAAAAAAAAATAAAAGAATCTATAAAATATGCTTTCAGTTTCGAGTGGTTGTATAAAAATACGGATTAATATGGTAACAATTTTACATGTTTTTTTGATAACTGCGTATTTTTTTATATATTAATTATATAATGCCTTCCAAAAAAACCTTACAAAAAGCACTTGAAAAAGAGAGAGAAATTCAAGAATTACAACGACAATTAGAAGAAGACCGTAGATGGAGTGAAGGAACTGATGTCCGCGGTAAAAAACGACAAGATAAGATAGAAAAAAAGCAAGAAGAAAAATTACGAAAAGCAAGAGAGATGAAAGAATTGATTGATAAAGAAGAGCAAGAATACCTACGTAATAAAGAACGTCCAACATCACGTAGAGGTAAAAGAGAGATAAATGCGTTAGAACAAGAACTAAAAAATCGTCCTCTCACAAAAATAGAAAGTCAACAACGTGAAAAAGATGCACGAAAATTTGAAGAATTGCGTAGAATCAATGCACGTGAAGAAAATAATAGATTAAAAAAAGAAGAAGAAAAAAAGAAAGAAGAAGAATTGAAAAAAAAGAATATTGTAAAGGCACCAAATCTCTTTATTGAAATTGATAACGATAATGTATTTGAAGAAAAATCAGTTTATGACGCATCAAATATAGAAGATGCTATAAATATTTTTGACGACGATTTACCTGATCCAAAAGTATTATATAAAGATTTTTATGAGAGAAATTTACCTATTGTAAAAAGTGAATTACCAGGATTGCGTTTAAGTCAATACCAAGATAAAATCCAAAAAATGTGGAAAATAAGTTATGAAAATCCAAAAAATGTTCAAAGATAAACGATATAAATAGTATTTTTTAATAAAATAAAATGCTTCTTTCGTCACTACTAGAAACCGATTGTATAAAAAATGGATGTTTCAAGCTTAAAAGTGGTGAGATATCTAGATATTATTTCGATATGAAACGATTAATATCATATCCCCATCTTTTAAAAAAGATAGGCGATGAGATGTATAATTTGTTAGATAAAAAATGCGATCTACTTTGTGGTGTTCCAATCGGTGGATTACCAATCTGCAGTTATATTTCAATTCATTACAATATACCAATGATTATTGTACGTAATGAGAAAAAAAACTATGGTTCTGAAAATCAAATTGAAGGTAGATACACTACAAAAAACAAATGCGTTATTATTGAAGATGTTATAACGACGGGTGGATCTGTGCAAAATATAATTAATATTCTAAAAGACAAAGTAGAAATAATAGGAATCATTTCTATTTTAGATAGACAGCAAGGATTTAAACCAACAGTTCCGTATAAAAGTATTTTCTATAAAACGGATATTGTTAGACAACGATTAAAAGATTTAGTAATAAAGAAGAAATCACGATTATGTTTCTCTGCGGATTTAGACAATTCTGAAAAATTAGTTAAAATGCTTGATTTAATTGGAAGTGATATTGTAGTATGCAAAATTCATTATGATTTTTATAATGATCTAGATGAGTCTTTAAAAACCAGCTTAATTGAATTATCTATAAAACATGACTTCTTAATTATGGAAGATCGAAAATTTGTAGATATTTCACACACGGTTATACTACAATACAAAAAATTTGCGAATTGGGTTGATCTTATCACCGTAATGGGAAATGTATCAGATGAAGTGGTAAAATCTTTATCCGGAGTTTTGATAGTAGCAAATATGTCGAATAATAGTTTTGATTCCACTGAAAATGCTAAAAATTTAGCTATTGCAAATAGTGATCGTGTTGTAGGATTTATCACACAAAAAAGGCTTGAAATAGAAAATATGTTTTGTATGACTCCTGGAATTAATTTAGAGAAAAAAACAGATGGTGATCAAAATTATCGACCTGTTTCTGAAGTAGATACAGATATAATTATAGTAGGTAGAGGAATATATAATAATCCTAATTACATTGAAACGGCAAAAATGTACAGTAGGATTATTAATTGATAATATAAATAACAATAATATGTCGCTATAGCTCAGTTGGGAGAGCGCAAGACTGAAGATCTTGAGGTCACTGGTTCGATCCCGGTTGGTGACAGATTTTTTAATATCAATATTATGTAATTAATAATGATATTTGACTATGTAGTTGTAGGTGGAGGTATAAGTGGGTTATACATGCATTTAGAATTATTAAAAAAATCTAAAAACGTTTTGCTGCTAGAAAGTACTTCCGAATTTGGAGGTAGAATTTACGAATATTCAAATAAAACGGTATCTTTTCCAGCCGGTGCTGCACGATTTAATCGAAACCATAATCGTGTTATAAAATTATTAAAAAAATATGATTTGCTCGATTTTCGCAAAGACAAAGGTATATCAAGTAGTATAGATTTCATTGATAGTAAAAACCAATTTTCTCCTAAATATAAAAACAAAACAGGATTTGAATATATTAAAAAAGTATTACGAGAAGTTGAAAAAAATCGAAACGACGAAATACTTCGCAATTATACATTTCAAGAATACGCCGAAAAAGTTTTACAAAAGGAGGAAGTAGAATTCATGATTGTTGCTGCTGGATATAGTGGTCAATTAAAACATATGAATATGTATGATGCATACCATTTATTTAAAACAGGCATTCGAGATGATATTACTTTTTATGCGGGATATTTTCATCATTTAATTAGTAAACTTGTCCAAGATTTAAAAAACAAAGGTGCTAAAATGCGCCTAAATTCTATGGTTCGAGATGTTTATTTTGATAAGGATCTTGGACATTATTGTATAGAATATGCGAAAGAAAGGGTAAAAACTCAAAACGTCATATTTGCGATTCCTAAACCTGCATTACTAAAAATATCGTTTTTGCAACCCGTTTTTCCATTATTAAGAGAAAGTGTAGGTTGTAAAGCGTTGTGTCGTGTGTATGCTAAATTCAAACGTGACGATATATGGTTTAAAGATATAAAAAAAACCGTTACAAACAATCCTCTTAGATATATAATACCTATGGATAGTGAGAAAGGCATAATAATGATTTCGTATACTGACGATATGTATTGTGATTATTGGCGAAAACGTAGAGATGATCAATCAAAATTGAAAAAATCGATTGTAAAATGGGTAGGAAAAACGTTTTCAATAGATATCGAAGAACCTGAAAAAGTGTGGGTTTTTTATTGGGATTGTGGAGTAGGATATTGGAAAAAAGAGGTAAATAGTGTCCAAGTAGCTAATTTTTTAGCAAATCCTATGGAAAACGTCTATATTTGTGGTGAAAATTATAGTTTAGAACAAAGTTGGGTTGAAGGCGCTTTGGAATCATGTGAACGCACTTTAGGAACTATGTAATTGAAAATATTAATATTTTTTTATTAATATATTCTTTATTTCTTGGATTTACGAGACTTTCTTGATTTACGAGACTTTTTTGATTTCATTCTACGTGTTTTTTTCTTTCCTCCTTTTTTATTATTAGACGATACAACCTTGATATGGCCGACATTTGGATTCGCTCCCTTTCTCATATCCTTATTAACAGCATTCAATGTTTTAGCTAAGGTGTTATATTCTTTATCTGAAGGTGATTCTGAAGCTGATTTTGAAAGTGATTTATTTGAAGGTGATTTTGAAGCTGATTTATTTGAAATAGAACCAGGCATTATAAATATATATAATAATTAGAAAAATATTTCTAAATAATATAATTTAAGGAGTAAAAAATCTAATTATTATTATATGAATAAAGGAAGTTGTGCTAGCTGTTTAGATTTTGACGCAGATAAAGTAGTCAAATCAAAAGAATCATTAAAACCAACATGGCTATCAAAATACGATTATGTACGAAATTTTATTGATAATCATAGTTTAAATTTAAAAAAACCACCCAAGTTTAATGTAGACATGAAATTAGAACTTGGACAACAATTTTCCGGAAAAAAAATATTATATTGGGCAGCTACTGAAAATAAAACAAACAGTCCCCTTATTAAAGATGCTAAAATCGCATATCACAATTTTGAAAATAGTGGCGTTGTAAAATGTACTGCATCGGGTAATGTAACATTGAAATTCCAATGTCCTCAAATGTATAAAGCTCGTCGTTCTTCTCAAACACAAGATTCTACTTTTTTTAGACATTTACATTTTGTGGTTGAGAAAGATGGAAAATGGGGTTCACAAATTTATACAAAAATCGTAATTTGCAAATATAGTTATAAGCAATTTGTCCAAGAATTGAACGGGGGTAAAACTGTTATTATAAATGCCTTACCATCTGAATATTTCGCAAAAGATCATGTACCAAATTCGTTTAATCTTTTCCATAAAACGATTGCGAAAATGTCGGTAAAAGAACTCAATGATTGGTTTGGAGAAGTAATTAAAATACATTATCCAAAATTAGCAACATATATTAAAAATAACAAACTTGAAATATATGAAGTACCTATTGTTGTTTATTGTGCACATTCTAAATGCAATGCATCTGAATTGGCTATTAAAGAGTTAATGAAAAAAGGCTTTGTAAATATAAATGAATATAGTGGTGGAATTGTAGAATATCGCAAAATGATGCCCGTTGATCGATAAATTAACGCTGGAATTTTACTTTCAATACATTCTCTATTTTATTTACCATTTGTTTGGTAGGACCATTCCATTGTGCTTTTCCATTCTCTAATGTAATATAGATGTTTTGTTGAATACCCAATCTCTGAGCCATGTCTTTTTGAGTCATTTTTTGACTATTACGTGCTTGCGCAATTTGATTACAAATTTTTTTAGGAATAGTTGTAATCGTAAAATTTTCTTGTTCATTTTCGATCTTAATTGCATGTAGATCAACATGATTTTTAGGTTTTATTACCTTTTTGTTAGGTAATTTTGATTTTCCACGAAGAATTACTACAGTGTGGTCCTGATGCTCCATTTCTTATTACTATATATTTATATTTAAATTATTGTGAAAACAATTTATAAAATATTTGATATTATTATTATGAATACACTTCCTCATGATATTATTAGAGAACATATATTACCATATACATATAAACATCAATCACAAGAGCTTTGTGATGATATTAAGTCTTTTAACATCTGTGTGCTTTATTTACGAAGATTATATTATGAAAGATGGAAGCACTCGTTTTATTATGAAGAAGAAGCTGATGTGAACTGGTTAGATAACGATTTAAGTAGTTATTTAAATGATGACCAACCAACAATGTTAGGATTCACAGATAACTGTATTGAAAAATATTCACGCATTTTCATATTGAAAAACAAAGATAAAAAACTTGTTTCGAATTATATAGATAGATATATAAGTCATGGAACAAAAGCATTAAGTTCAATAAATATTCAAATAGGTATTTTAACTCCAAAAGAACGAGAATATTTTATTTCTTATTACTGTAAATTATTGTGAAAAAATATTAATGAAAACAATCAGTTTGATTCATAGTTTTGGGTGAATTCCATGGCTTTGTAAACCCAAATTCTTTTAACGATTCTAATACACTTGAATCATACATTTGATAAAATTCGTCAACATCTCTAGTTAAGACAAAAAGTGATAACGCCAAATTATCAGATACAATAGAATATTGATAATTGTCTGAAACAACAGGTCCTAATTCTAAAATCCAATAAGGCGCTGGATCTAGATCTTTTAATTCTACTGTAAGATAACCACAACAATCTCCTTCACTATAATATGCGAAACCGGTTATAGCATCAAGATTATCATTTTTATCGAGTTGTTTGTTTAATACAGAGACACGTCCATCGTCTAATAATTTATATTCAGCAGTTGAGCAATGACCATCGCCTTGAAAAATTTTATTAAAACCATCACCATATACTTGGTACCATTTTCCCATATACATGGTAAGATCTACTTCATCTACTGCTTTGTATTCTTTTCCGTTAATAAAGGCAAAAAAGGCAAATAAAAGTAATGTAGAAAACATTATATTTATATAAACAGCATTATCTATTTATATAATTTTTATTCATTTAATGTATTTTGTTTCTCTTCAAATATTTTAATTTTGTTTAAAACATCTTCTATTTGAGGTGATTGTGATAATCGTATTTGTGTTTCACGATGTCGTTTTTTTATAAATATTTCTTTTTTTATTTTAATATCTTTTGTATGTTGTTGAAAAAAATTATCTCTTAATACTTTTGAAGGTTCTTTATCTATATTTAAATCTTCTTTTTTTTCTAATTCATATAGACTATCATAACTTTCAGATTTAGAATCAATAGATAAGCTACTAATACTTTCACTTCTAGGTTTATTTTTAAAAATATTCATATCAATATGTTGTATATATATATTTAAATTAATTTATGCAATATATGTCTACTATCTTATTAATTATGAATATTTTTATATCTATATTACACCCATTAAAATATATACCACAAATTCTTCATACTATAGATACACAAAAAGCAGACGATTTATCAAAAACAAATATTTTATGTGAATTAGGAATGAATGTATTATCTTCAATAAGTTGTATTTTAGCGTATTATTATATAGGAAAACAAGCATTTTTTTTACCAGTTGTGATAGAAAAAACTAGTTCAACAATATTTATTTGTGTTATTTATCATTTAAAAACAAAATACACCACTGTTTACACATATGAAGAAATTAAACCGATTAATACAGATAGAATACAAACTACAATAAATATATAAAAACAATATTACAATATTAATAATAGAAATATTATCATGCTTTCTATTATTAAAAAACAAATACAAAAAGCTACAAGTAAGACATATGTAAATCCAAATCTTTTAAAGGTTTTATCTGAACCAAGTAATGAAATCAAGATAAATTTTCCGGTAAAATTAGACGATAAAATAGAAATATTTTCTGGGTATCGTGTTCAACATAATAATTATCTAGGTCCATTTAAAGGTGGATTACGTTATCACCCTTCTGTATCATTAGATGAAGTAAATGCGTTGAGTCAATGGATGACATATAAATGTGCGATTCAAGATATACCATTTGGAGGTGCTAAAGGAGGTATTTCTATAGATGTTAATAAATACGATGATAAACAAATAGAAAAAATTACTAGAGGATTTACAAAAGCACTATATCCGTATATAGGATCAAATAAAGATATTCCTGCACCAGATGTAAATACAAATTCAAAAATAATGGATTGGATGACCGATGAGTATAATAATATTAGTGGTAATTTTAATCAAACATCTAATATGAAAAGTGTCTTTACAGGAAAATCTGTAGGTTTAGGTGGTAGTCATGTTAGAGAAGAAGCAACCGGAAGAGGTGTAGCGTTGATGATTCGTGAATGGGCATTGAAAAAAAATTATGATCTTAAAGGAAAAAATTATATAATACAAGGATTTGGAAATGTTGGATATTATACATGTGAATTATTAAACTCATATGGAATGAATTTGATAGCAGTAGGAGATCATTCGGGTTATTTATCATCAAGTGAAGGTTTTAATATTTTTAATTTACGTGAATATGTTAGAAAAAATAAAGGTATACATGGATATCCTTATGGTGATGAAATAACAAAAGAAGATTTTTTTAAAACACATTGTAATATTTTAATTCCTAGTGCTTTAGAATATCAGATTACTAAAGAAAATGCTTCGGAAGTAAATTGTGACTTGGTAGTAGAAGCGGCAAATGGACCAATTGATCATGAAGGTGAAAAAATATTGGAAGAAAAACAAATTCCTATTATTCCAGATATATTAGCTAATTCAGGTGGAGTTCTTGTGTCTTATTATGAATGGTTACAAAATAAGCGTGATGAATATTGGACAAAGAAACAAATACGTGATCGATTTGATGAAAAAATTGAAGATACATTTAAAAAAATTTATAGTCTTTCTATACGTAATGAATATTCATTACGTGATGCATCTTTTTTATATGCGTTTGAAAAACTGGAAAAGAATTTTGATTGTAAATATAATATTAAATAATTTTATATGAGAAAATTGGATATATATTCTAATACAAATGAGATATGTGCAGAAATGTCTCTATTGCGCCAAAATCCAATAGATTATATTCAATATCTAAGAAAGCATTTGCGATTATTTGATCATCATGATGCTATACATAATAAACTTGTATATAAAAGTAATGATAATGTTTTAATACGAACTGTTGAAGGAAAATCAGCTGTACGTAAAGCTATAAAAGTTTTAAGGAATACACTACCGTTACCTCCTATAAAACCCAGTATTTCATTAGAAAAAGCAGCATTTGACCATCAAAAAGATATGAGTAAAACTGGTATCATGGGACATATTGGTAGCGATAATAGTAATAGTAAAGATCGTATAGAAAGGTATTGTAGATGGACTGGAACCATAGGTGAAAATATTGATTATGGTATTATGAATGCAAGAGATATTGTTATACATCTTTTTATTGATGATGGTGTAAAATCTAGGGGGCATCAAAAAAACATATTAAATCCTCATTTTTTATTTGCTGGATCAGTGGTAGGATATCATCCTGTATATGAATATTCTTGTGTTACTAATTTTTCTTATGGATTTAAATGAAAAAATTTTCATGATACTAATTTTTGTAAATTATTATTTGTAATAATAATTTATATAGATGAGTCAATCTATGAAACGTGGACAAAGGTTTAATAGTGAAGGAAATTCTCCTGACTTAGCGTTAACAAATGGTAATTTTGATAAAAATTCAGGACATATTACATTTACTGTTGCGAATATAGGAAGCCAAGATGCTACCGGTTGGCAGAATAAAGATTGGATAAGAATATTAGAAGTAACTACTGATGATGAAGAGGCATCAGGAATAGTAAGTGGTGGTTTATTAGCTGATACAGCACTTTATGCGAATCCCGAAGTTGATGGTGTGAAGACAGCATATTATCAAAAATCAAGCGATAATTATGCGTTAAATATAGAAGGATCATCTACAATTACTGGTTCTACGGGTACAGTATACACGATTACAGCTGAAACAGAAATAGAAAACGAGTCAGACGGTACTACACGTTATGATAATCATATTTTTTTACAACCAACCCTTAAGGCAGGTGATGAATTGACGGTAGTTTTTAGTGGAACTTTTGAGATAGGTAAAAAGTATATGATATGTGCCGATGATCCATTTTATTTTGAGAATGGTGTAGGTGATACTATTGAATCAATTGAAAGTACTGCTGCTAATAGTAATAATAATTTTGTATTTATTGGTGATGAAGCTGATAAAGATACAACTGCACCGGAAGTTAAAGTTACTGGAGAAAATCCAGTTACAGTTGAATTAGGAGATACATATAGTGATGCTGGAGCAACTGCTACTGATGATTCGGGACCTGTTACTGTCGAAACAACGGGAACAGTGGATACAACTACTGTTGGAGTATATATAATTACATATACATCTACAGATCCTTCTGGTAATATTGGAACAGCTACAAGAGTTGTGAATGTAGTAGATACAACTGCTCCTGTTGTGACTGTTACTGGGACTAATCCAGTTACGATTGAATTAGGAGGTACATATACTGATGCTGGAGCAACTGCTACTGATGCTTCTGGAGATGTTACTGTCGAAAAAACGGGAACAGTAGATACAAATACAGTTGGAGTATACACAATTACATATACATCTACAGATCCTTCTGATAATGTTGGAATAGCTACAAGAACTGTGAATGTAGTAGATACAATTGCACCGGAAGTTAAAGTTACTGGAGAAAATCCAGCTACAGTTGAATTAGGAGTTACATATAGTGATAATGGAGCAACTGCTACCGATCTTTCTGGACCTGTTACTGTAGTAACAAC
>CEUH01017225.1_pt1 | contig 83917 bp, 75 predicted proteins | sample 356461 | NCBI WGS metagenome assembly CEUH01 (sample SAMEA2623275, study PRJEB7988) | marine metagenome | isolation source: saline water (ENVO:00002010), including
ATGTGAGTCCGTCACAGCCAAGACTTGGAAGTAGGTATTTGCATTGTTCAATGGGCTCTGACCTTTCCCAACCTACGTCGACATCTTACGCTATACCGTATATTCTTAAAATATACGCTACACCGTAATATCCCTCGCTTCGTTCCTTTGCTAAGGGTTTTTATGAACATAATGATTCTTGATTGGCAACATTCAATCTGCGTCAATCCTGCCGTCCTATTACCGGACGCGGCTCAACGTGTACGAGTGCTCCTATACGGATGCTCTTTCTCAGCGGTATTACAAACTGGCCCGCTAACCTTATGTGTTGCTTAATTTGCCTAAGTGTTCTTTTAGAACTTTGGAACCGCCGACCCTTACATTAATAATTCCGTTATAATACTCATCTGTCTCTAGTACTCTACGGTCAAACTGTTCCTTTGCCTCTAGATAACTCATAATGCCTCTGCTTGGACACATATATAATATTTCTCTAGTGAAGTTTTCTGGGCCTAATTCTTTTACATCTTCAAGTAAATGATCTGAAGATCCCCAATAGTCTCTCCAATCACTTTCTTTGCTTCCACGTCTTTTGTTTTTCTTGCCTTTAAGTGGTGGCTTTGTGGTTTTAAACTTAGCTAATTTTTTGCCTACGTACTTTTTGTTATTTGTCAAATTAGTAATAAGATAAACAAATCCTTCTATGTCATTAGGAATTTCTTCAACTTTGTTACCTTTGTACGTCCATTGCATGAACATACTTACCGTTGCCTATTCTTTATTTGCCTCAATTTTGGTTTGGAACTTATCATGTATTTCGTTAGCTCGTAATTTGCACAATCTACGTATTTCCCGTAGCCATTTTCTACTAGCACGATGTGTTCTATAACTTACACGCTGTTCAAAATTCTCGTTTGCCTTAAAATATTCTAAGTAAGCCTTTACAAGTTGGTCATGCACATCATCTTCAATCATAATACATCGCCTTTAGTGTAATAGGATTAGTTCCTGTTGCATGCCCTGCAATTTTTGTATGACAATCTCCACCTATTCCTTTTAAGAATGCTCGTTCTACTTGTCCTTGTGCATATGTTTTTTTATGATTTGCCTTTTTTACTATATCTATTGTATCTTTATCATTTGCTCTTGTCTGTAAAGCAATAATACCTTGTCCTACAGCTGGAATAATTGGTACTTTGATTGTAGTCCTCGTAATACCTAGTGCTTTTAATCCAGCTTCAGCAAGTACTATAGCATCATATTCGCCGTTGTCAAGTTTTTTTAGACGAGTATCTATATTTCCTCTGATAGGTTTTATGTTTATGTCTAAATTTTTATACAAATCTTTAAGTTGTGCAGTTCGGCGTGGACTACTAGTGCCTATAGTGCAACCGTACCCAACACTGCCTACAAGAACATCATGTGGACTGTTACGTTTTAGCATTGCTGAAATAACTAAGTCAGGATTTTCTTCACCAGGCATATCTTTTAGGCTATGCACAGCCACATCTATTAATCCTTCAGAGAGTGCATATTCTAAGGCACTACAAAAGACTCCTTTGCCTCCTATTTCATATATAGGAGTATCTGGATTTAGATCACCATCAGTTTGTATTATTTCAATTTCAGTTTCACAAGAAAGCTGTTTACATGCTTCGTTTGCATATGCTAAAGCTAGTTTACTTCCTCGTGTTCCAATTTTTAAGTTCATTCTATGTAATCAATATCATTTTCGTATGATGTAAAGCCATTTTCTTTTACGACTCTCATCACATAATTGACCCTTCCTACTAGTTCGTCTTTATGAGATATAAGATAAACATTTTTATCGCCTTCTCTACCCATTTTCTTAAGTACAGCCAACGAGCCTTCGACACCAGCAGTATCCATTCCACTATCAATAAGCTCGTCTATGAACAATAAGTTAATTTTTTGATAAAGACTTTCCCAAACATCACGGAATGCAAAGCTCATACCAAGTATAAGTCTGTTTCTTTCACCTCTACTCAAGTTATCAAAGTCCAAATCTTGTCCTAGCTGTGTTATTTCAACTGATAAGTCGTTTTGAAACACAACACTATGCGGTAATCCAAGTTTATCCAAATAATATGTTAGCCTATTGTTCAAATACATTAGATTCTGATCAATTATCTTCTTACGTATAAAAGAATCTTTGTTTGTAAGTAGTTTGAATAAGAAATCTTGATGTTCTTTGAATGTTGTAAGTTCATTTACAGGAGTCCAATCAATTTCTTGTACTGCTGTTGCATTTAGATCATCAATTTGTTTCTGATACGGATCTATTTCTTCTTGTTTTGCATTTAAAGATTGCTTAAGACTGTCTACATTTTGTCTATGCTCATATGCTTCTTTAGCAGTTTCATAGAATGTAGTAGGTTTTCCATTTATATCACCTATTTCTTGTAAGTCATAGAATATTCCTTGCAACTTATCACTTATTTCATCTAAGTATGACTGTGCATCTTCTAATTCTTTTTGTTTTGTTAATTTAAGTTCTTCTAATTTATTGTCGTGTAATGCTTGTCCACAGGTATAACACACTGCATCATCTAATCCTGCGATGTCTTTTGTAACTTTTAATAAAGACTTATTGGCACGTTGTAGTGCAGGCTCAAGAGTGCTTTGTTCTTTTTTAAGAGCCATAATAGCATTGTTATGTTCATTCCAATTTTGTAGTTTTTCGTGTGAATCTAGCTCAGCATCAATGTCTAAATGCTCTAATTCGTCAATAGCTTTTATTAATTTCTCACTATCTTGTTGTTTTTTAGCTAGCCAAGCACGTTGCGTACTACGTAATCCTTCAATTGTTGTTTCTATCTTACTATTTGCTGTTTGTATTGCGTTAATTTTAGCAGTTTCTTCAGTAATTGCTTCTCTTGTTATTCTTGTTTGTTCTTTTAGTGCTTCTGCCTTTTCAGATAGTATTGTTATACCTAGCAACTGTTCTATTATCGCACGTTGATCATTTTGTCTCATGCTTAAAAACGGGTCTGTATAGGTATTTAGAGCAACAATGTGCTTAAACATATCGTGACTCATATCTAATAAGTCATTTATTGCTTCTTGAGTCTTTCTGCTGTCTCCTTGAGACTCATCTGTCATTTCTTGTTCATGTTCATTTATAAAAAACTTTAAAACATTAGGTGATCTACCACGTTCAATTCGGTAATCAACACCATTTTTTTCAAAATGTAGTGTAACCAACATGCCTTTACTGTTGGTTTTGTTTATTAGATTATTTCTTTTAATATTTGTAAGTGCTTGTCCATATAAAGCGTAAGAAAGGGCATTAATAATTGTTGTTTTACCAGTGCCATTACGTGATCCGCTATCATCTCCGCCTTGATCTAAGTTTTCGCCAAGCACAAGCGTCAGTTGTTCGCGATTAAAATTTACAGCCTGAGTTTGATTACCCACACTCATAAAGTTCTTTACTGTTAAGTCTTTAATTTGTATCATAGTTCGTTATAAATGTCCAATAGCATCTTCTTATTGAAGTTGTCTGAGTCTATTGCAGATATTTCACCTGCTACTATTTGATCAACACTTTCAAATTGTTGTATATCAAGTTCTGTGTTGATCTCTTCTAATTGTTTTTGTGGTATAAGACTTATTTCTCTACAACCATAATTGTTTATAAATGTTTCTTTTACAAAACTTGCTTCTTCGTAACTTATAGGCAAGTCTAAATTTACACGCAAATACATATTTGGCTTAATTAATGTAGATTGTTCATCTATTAGTTGTGATAATTTTACAGTTCTGTATTTAGGACAGTCAGGCCAATTAATATATGATGGTTCTTCGTTGTTTTCTCTGTCAAGTATCATCATACCACGTGCATCATCCCACGCATCTGCATAGTTGTGTGGAAATGCATTACCAATATAGTGTATTTTGCCTTGCTTTTGACGTTTGTGAAAGTGTCCTGAGAACACATATTCCTGATTCTTGAAGTGTTCAGCTTTAAGTTCACCGTGATCAGGCATCTGTACCATAGCATTCATATAGAAGCTAGGCAATTCGAAGTGTCCAAATAGATATTTTGCTTTAATTTTGCTAATTTTTTTCCATTCATCACCTACTAACCAAGGAACAAGTGCTACGTCTTCTTCTTCATATATTGAATCAATAAAAGTTATGCCCGGAATATGTTTTGCAAACGCAGTAGAATTAACATCTCTCTTATCTTTGTAGTAAAGATCATGATTCCCATCAAAAAAGTAAAATTTTTCAAATGATTGACCTAATTTTTCCATGCAACGGATAGTACTATCCATTGTTGTAAGGTTTAGACTGTTTCTGTTATGATGCCAGTCGCCACAAAATATGCCAGTTTCGCAATTATTTTGTTTTGCTTGATCGATATACCAATCGATAAAGTTTTCGCAGTCTTGATTGTGTATTTTACTATTGCCTTTAAGGCCAAAGTGTATGTCTGTAAATACAGCGGCTTTCTTAAACAAATTTTATCTCTCCATATACCTATTCTCGTTAACTATAAAGTCAAATCAATGCTTTGTCAACGATTAATTTTGGGTTTTTTGACTATCTAGCTCTCTTTTCATGGCATTATCCCATTCACCAGCCGCTTGTCTTGTATAACTAGGATTCATATCGTTCATTTCTAAAATATCGTCTCTTATATTTTGATTTCTTTTTTCTATGTTAATTACACGTACAAAACTGTTTGTAACTGCCGCTGTATAGTATGCAAATGGGTTTTGCGACTTAGATTCGTCAAATTGTAAGCCAATTTGTGCTAATTGGAGTATTGCTTGCCCACGCATTTCGTCATTATAAGTATATCCGCGAACATTACCTCGTGTAGCGTACCTATCACATAGCTTCATCCACATCATTGCCAATTTATTTGTAGCTTTTCCATGATCTAAATTAAAAAACCCGTTGTCCATACCACCTTCCCAGTGACTTTTACCAACACAAATTAATTCGTCGTTATCGTTGAACTTGTAATGTTGAAATGGTGGAAAGTTTAGTTTTACTTTTCTATCAGCTTCTGTTTTTGGTGTCTTTTTTCGCCCAGGCTCATCAGGAATGTGTTCAAATGACATAATTCTGAAAATTAACTCCGTTTTTTCGATCTTTCTGTAATCAATTTCGCACTGAGCAAGTTTTATTTTTTCGCCCCTTGCTTTTCTTGCATCGAAATCCGCATGTTGCAATCTTTTTGCTTTATTTCGTTTTGCTTCTGCTATTGTTCTAACATTTATTTTTTCTAAACTAGGTAAAATTATGTCAAATTGATGATATTCAGGATCTACGTAGCTACAAAATGTACTTTTCGACTTATGTATTTCCTTTAAAATATCTTTGTTGTTAAGATAATTTATTCTTTTCATTTTTTCTCCAAATTGTTATTACATTATAATATACGCACATTAAAAAGTCAACTAAATAATACATATAGGAGACAAATATTATGCCAGAACCAGATTTAGATGCCTTTGGTGGACCAGGTCCAGCTATTACAACAAATTCTGCAAAATCACAATCTAGAAATTCTAAATCTCCAGTACAATCTTTACAAGATTTAGGAGGTAGTTCTATTAGCTTTGGAAAAAGCGTAATACAAAATGGATTTAAAAACACAGTAGAAGATGTATTTGCAAACGGAGCATCTGGACTAATGAGTTTGTTGCGTGGCAAGGGTATTCCTATCGACGGTTTAGCTGGAGGTTTGTTTTCTAGTAATACAGCAAGCTGGGCAAGAAACGATGACGAAGACTGGAGAGTAAAACTCAGTATTCCTAATGGTTTATCATTAGAAGGAAATTTACAGTCTAAGTTAGTCGAAACAAACGGAATGATTTTTCCATATACTCCAACAGTTATATTTTCCCATAGTGCTGCTTATTCGCAGATCAAACCTACACATAGTAATTATCCTTTTCCTATCTATCAGAGCAGTCAACCTGACAATTTACAAATTACTGGAGAATTTTACATAGAAGGTGCAGATGAAGGATTATACTGGGTTGCATGTGTACACTATTTACGAACTATTACAAAAATGGCATACGGAAAAACTTCTAATGCCGGAACTCCACCACCTATTGTTTTGTTAAATGGGTACGGAGATTATGTATTTAAGAATGTTCCTGTTGTTATTATTAATTTCTCTGTAGATTTACCAACTGATGTAGACTATATCCATGTGCCTGAAGCTAATACGTATGCTCCTACAAGAAGCACTATTACAATACAAGCAATCCCAACATACAGCAGAAGAGAAGTACACAATTTTAGCCTTGATACATTTGTTAAAGGGGGTTATGCTAAAGGTAGAGGAGGCTTTATTTAATGTATTCTGAAAGTAGTCCTTACTTTAAGACACAAATAGTATCTGGTGAATATTTGGATATTTTACAAATACGTCCTGTACCAGCAGAACCAGATGATGTATTATACACAGTAGAAGTACAATACACACATCGTCCAGATTTGTTAGCATTTGATATGTATGGAGACAAAGATTTATGGTGGGTTTTTGCACAAAGAAATCTAGAAAAATTAAAAGATCCTATTTTTGATTTTGAAGCAGGTACAGAAATATTTGTCCCTAAAGGACCAACACTTAAAAGATTACTAGGATTGTAGTATGGATCCACAAAATTTAATTTCAAGACTGAAAGCAAAAGGTCAAGACTTAGCAGATAAAGCAGAAAATGCCGCAAGTACTGTTGCTAATAATTTTAATCAATCTGGCAATATTTCAGTAGGCGGAGTTGCTAGTGCAGTAGAAGGTGCGTTATCTGACATTACTGGTTCTACAGTTGATATGACAAAAACTGTTAACGGAATCACAGGTCCTGCTCTAGGACAACTTGATCTTGCATATGGTGGACTTTCAAATGTTTTACAACAAAATATGATGAGTAATCCTATTATGCAAGGAATATCTGGATTTTCTTCTGGGTTAGCAGGATTGACTGGCATGTTTGGTTTAGGAAAGCAACCAAATATACTTGAAGGTTTTGCAAGTTACAATTATGTTTTTACTTTAGGATGCTTGACTGACTTTGAATTAAATTTTCCTGATCTAACATATAGATATAGAGATCCATTAATTACTATATTAAAAAGTGGCGGAGGCGACTTAAAAGGTAGTAGAACTGTTTATGAAAGAAATGGAAAAACGGAGTATTTCATAGATGACGTAGAAATTGAAACTATAGTAGCAGGAAATCCGGGGACTAGATCAACTAATGCAACAAGTATAAAGTTCCAAATTACAGAACCATATAGTATGGGACTATTTTTACAAGCCTTACAAATTGCCGCATTAAGTGCTGGACATAAAAATTACATAGAAGCTCCGTATGTTTTATCAGTTGAATTCAAGGGATACGATCAAGCAGGTAGGAGGTACACTGCAAGGCAAGGTAGAAGAATATTTCCATTAAAATTTGTTAACGTTGAATTTGAAGTTACTGAAGGAGGAAGTATGTATGCTGTACAAGCAATTCCTTTTCATGAAGAAGCACTTAAAGATCAAATGCAAACAACAAGAACAGATATTACATTTCATGGCAGGACAGTATCTGAAATGTTGCAATGGGGATTTCAAAGTTTAACAAATAATATGAATGAAAAATTGCTTGAGGGAGAAAAAGTAGGAAATGCAACTAAAGCAGATCAGTATATTATTTTGTTCCCGACAGAAAATAGTAGTGCAAAAGAATCTGCCGCTTTTAGTAAAGTACAATCGTCAGGAGGAGATAGTGCCACTACTGCTGGTAATAATGGATCACAAGAAGGGCAAGAACAAAGAGAACTAACTGAGGAACAATTACAAAGATTATATGAATCTGCAACTGGTGTGCTAAACGGCAAAATGACAATGAAGGAATTTGAAAGTAAATTAGCAGAAGAAAAAGGTATAATTTTAAAACGTTCAAGTTTAGGAGAAACAATTAGAGAATACGCCGATAAAGAAGAAAATATAAATTCAATTGGTATGAGCAAAATTGTTAAAAGCAGATTAGATACTGGCAAAAAACCATTTGGTAAGAAGAAAGATTGCGAAGATGAAAATGTAAAAGGTAAAATTGATAGATGTAAAGTTGTACCGTCTGATGATGCTAGAATTATGTCAGTAAGCTCTGGTAAAAAATTACAAGATATAATTGAAGAAGTAATATTATTAAGTGAATACGGAAGAGGAATAACAGAGCGTAAACCAGATACTAACGGAATGTTAGATTGGTTTAGAATAGAAACAAATGTTTATCAAGTTACAAGTCATGAAAATGTTGACCAGACAGGTAAACCTCCTAGAATTTTTGTTTTTAGAGTTGTGCCATATAAAGTACATCATAGTAAATTTAGAAGTCCTACTGAAAAGAGTAAAGGTATACAAAATATAAAAAATATTGCGGCCAAAGAATACAATTACATTTATACAGGACAAAACAAAGATATTATAAATTTTGACATTAATTTTAACCATGCATTTTTTACAAGTATTGCAGGAGATTTTGGACAAAAAACTGCGGATAGTTTAACATCAGAAAGTGGTGCAAAAGCGGCAGGAAATAAGGTAGCTTCTCCAGGTGCAACTACAGGTGATACTAACAGTACAGAAAATTCAAAAACAAATGCATCAATTAACACAGGCAATCCTACTGACGGTGGCGGCCCTATGGTACATCCAGAAAGTATTGTTGCAAGAAATTTTAATGAAGCATTAATGAACAGTCCTGTAGATTTAGTTATGCTAGATTTAGAAATTTGGGGAGATCCATATTATATTGGAGATAGCGGTATGGGCAATTATAGTGCCGCACCTGGTCCAAGTTTTAACATTACTAGTGACGGGTCTATGGATTATCAAAATGGTGAAGTAGATATAGAAATAAATTTTAGAACACCGATCGATTATGCTGGGAATTATATGGAATTTCCAGGAGGAGGGTATGGCCCTGTTGGAGCATTCAGCGGATTATATCAAGTTTTATTCTGTAATAATAAATTTAGTAAAGGACAATTTACACAAACACTTCAAACAATACGTAGACCAAAACAAGAAAGTGATACTAAACAAGTAGCCGCAGATGCAACAGGAGCTGTAACTACAAAAGAGGAAAACAAACAGATTTCAACTACTGAATCTAAAACAGAAGGTGGTAAAGATAGCCAGAATGGTCCGCCACCTGGACATCCTGAATACAATCAAGGAGCTAATACATCTCCTTCTAAACAACCAAGTTCAGGATTTATAAAAGGAACTAATGCACGTAGAATGCCCGATGGTAGAATAGTTGGTGGATTGTAATGTCAGAAGAAATACGTAGTCCCGCCCCCAAAAATGAAGTTGTAAAAAAATTAGAAGGACCAGGTCCTTTTTTAGCTGTTGTACGCAATCATTTAGATCCTGAGTATATGGGAACATTAGAAGTAGAACTACTTCGCCATGCATCAGAAGGTGGAACACCAGATGCTACTGGACAGGTTGTTGTTGTAAGTTATCTCAGCCCTTTTTACGGAATTACACCTTATAGAGGTGTAAGTGAAAATGAAGGATTTGATTATACACAAAAAAGTTATGGATTTTGGGCTGTACCTCCTGATGTAGGTACAAAAGTCCTAGTAATTTTTGCAGAAGGTAACAGAGGTAAAGGTTATTGGATAGGATGTGTTCAAGACGAGAACATGAATTTTATGGTTCCTGGTATAGCAAGTACAACTTATAATGACGAAGACACTACTAAAGCAAAACCTGTTGGTGAATATAATAAAAAAACTGAAGAAGCAAAAAGTAGAGATAGCACACAATTTATAAAACCTTGTGCAATGGATTTATGTAAAGTGCTAGAAAATGCAGGATTAGATAATGATCCTACAAGAGGAACTACAACTAGTAGTGCAAGGCGAGATTTGCCTAGTATGGTTTTTGGTTGGAGTTCCCCTGGTCCATTAGATAGACGAGACGGCAAACCTACAGTTAAATCTGGAGAAAAGTTAAGTCAAATAGATACACCAGTAAGTAGGCTTACAGGATCAAGCATTGTTATGGATGATGGAGACCCTACATTATTTAGGAAAGGACCTGCTAGAGGAGAAAATTCTGTACCTAGCGAATATACTACTTTAGATAAAGGCGGAGATCCTACTATTCCGCACAATGAACTTTTAAGAATAAGGACTAGAACAGGACATCAAATCTTATTACATAATTCTGAAGATTTAGTATACATAGCACACGGTAGCGGAGATAGTTGGATTGAAATGACAGCTAACGGAAAAATTGATATCTATTCAAAAGATAGTGTTAGTATCCATAGTGAAAACGATTTTAATTTTAAAGCTGATAGAGATATTAATATAGAAGCTGGAAACAATGTTAACATAAAAGCTGGAAACCAAATGGTTACAGAAACAGTTGCAAATTATGAAGTAAAAGTTGGAGCAGATGGAAAAATTACATGTGCAGGAACAAGTAATATTAAATCTAAACATCATTACGAGACAGCTGACCGAATTGATATGAATGGTCCACCAGCTTCAGAGGCTTCTTCGGCTGCTATACCTACTAGAGTTCCAAAAAAAGGATCCTGGACAGGACAAGAAAATAAAAATCCTTTAGAACACACACCTGAAAAGACTGATAGTGACCCAGAAAAGATCAAAGCTGGAACAGCTAATAATACTAGTGATGATAAAAATAAAGAAAAAAATCCTGAAGATACTTTTAAAAAGTGTGCAACAGAACCAGAGCCTGAAGAAGAAAGCACTGTAGATGATGATCCTGTATCGGACAGCACAGAAGTAACAAAATCGGAAAATGCAACTTTAGTCAATCAGAACGGAGTGCCTCAAACAACTACAACAAATACTGAAACTACTGAAGGCGGTACTACAACACAAACAAGTTCTACATCTACAACAACTGAAACAATTACATCAGGAGGAAAAGCTGTGCTAGTAGGGGAAGATGGACAAGTTATTCCTGAAGCAACACCTCCTAAACAGATAGCTGTAGCAAGAAATGCCGATGGAAAAATTATATCAAGAACAGTAGAAATAGAAGGCGTAGATGAAGATGGATTTGCATATACTGAGACAAAACGTATTGCTGTCGATCCTAGCACAGGTAAAGATATTGATGGACCAGTCAAGGTATCACAATATGCTTCAAGTAACGCAAACAAAAATAAAGTAGAATACGAAGGCGGCGCAAAGCCAAGCAATACTGTTGAGTCATCTTCTTTTGAAGATGACGAAGATCCTTACGCTGATCTTACAGATGAGTACCTAAATAGCTAAGGTAAATACGTTATGAGCACAGAAGAGAAAAAACTTTATCAAGAAATTACAGTAAAAGGAAATTCTAGACCTGATTATGGTATAGGATCTAAAACTTACAAAGGTTTTTCAACAGTCAATCCAGATCAAAACGGTTTTAATCTATATGATTTCGAAATTATCAAGCAGGATATAATTAATCATTTTCATATTAGACAAGGAGAAAATTTAAGTAATCCTAATTTTGGTACAATTATATGGGATGTCCTATATGAACCTCTTACAGAAAGAATGAAACAAATAATTGTAGAAAATGTAACTGAAATTGTAAATTATGATCCAAGAGTAAATGCTGTTAATGTTACTGTAGATCAATACGAGAGTGGCTTACAAATAGAAGCAGAACTTGTTTTTCTTCCTTATAATATTGTAGAACAAATGCGTTTTACATTTGACCAAAATAACGGATTTTTGACAACATAAATTATATACGCAGTTTACTAAAACTAATAAATACTGCTAATAAACAAGGAAAGCAAGATGTCCTCAACAGATAGACAAAATAGACTACTAGTAGCAGAAGATTGGAAACGCATCTATCAAAGTTATAGAAACGCTGATTTCAAATCTTACGATTTTGATAACTTGCGTAGGACAATGATTAATTACCTACGACAAAATTATCCGGAAGATTTCAACGATTACATTGAATCATCAGAATATCTTGCTCTAATAGATCTTATTGCATTTTTAGGTCAAAATTTTGCTTTCCGTTCAGACTTAAATGCAAGAGAAAATTTTCTTGAACTAGCTGAACGCAGAGAATCTGTATTACGTTTAGCTCGAACATTATCATATAATCCTAAAAGAAATCAAGCAGCCAATGGATTATTAAAAATTGAAAGTGTACAAACATCAGAATCTGTCAGAGATAGCAATAATATCAATTTAGAAAATCAAACAATAGTTTGGAATGATCCTAGTAATTCAAACTGGCAAGAACAATTTACAAAAGTGTTAAATGCCGCATTGCCTATCAACGGAACTGTAGGACGCCCAGTTAAAAAAGAAACAGTCAATTCTATCCCAACAGAACAATATAGATTAAACAGTACTAATAGTACAGTCCCTGTGTTTGGATTTAATAAAACAATTAGTGGAGTTACTTCTAGATTTGAAATAGTCAGTACAGATATATTGAATGGTACAATAATAGAAGAATCTCCTTACCCTGGAAATAATTTTGCGTTTCTTTATAGAGATGACGGTAAAGGACCAAGCAGTAGCAACACAGGATATTTTTGCCATTTCAGACAAGGTACATTAGACAATGGTGCATTTAATGTAGGTGCCCCTAGCACTAATCAAGTTGTAGCAATAGATGCTCCAAATGTAAATAATTCAGATGTATGGTTGTATAGCGTTGATGAATTTGGATTAGAACAAGAACTTTGGACAAAAGTTGATGCTGTTGAAGGAAATAATGTTGTCTACAATAGTTTAAGTAAAAGTATTAGAAATATTTATAGCGTACTTACTAGAGCAAATGATAGAATTAGTTTAATTTTTGCTGACGGAACTTTTGGTAATTTACCTCAAGGTAATTTTAAAATTTATTATCGCACAAGCAAAAACGAAAGATTAATTATAGACCCAAGTGACATGCGTGGAGTAAGTATCAATATTCCATATATAAGCAAATCAGGAAAAAATGAACAATTATCTTTAGTGTTCCAATTAAAATACACAGTAGATAATGCAAGTATTAGTGAAACAAGTGCAAGTATAAAAAGAAATGCACCTGCAAATTATTATACACAAAATAGAATGATTACAGCAGAAGACTATCAGATAGCACCTCTTACAAGTAGTCAGGAGATTATTAAAGTCAAAAGTGTAAACAGAGTTTCAAGCGGTATTAGTAGATATTTAGACTTAGTAGACGCTACAGGTAGATATAGTAAGACAAACTTATTTGCAACAGACGGTATTTTAACAAGAGAATATTTAGATACAAAAGAAGGTTTTGATTTTGTTACAAAAACCGATATAGAAGGTGTTATTGCAAATATAATTGAACCAATATTAAACAATAGAAAAGTAAAAAATTATTATCTTACTAAATTTCCTAAAACTTTAGTAGGAGATTTAAATTTAATCTGGAGAAGTGTTACAAAAGATACTAATTTAAATACAGGATATTTTACAAACACAGTTGGTATAAGACAGCAACTAGGATCATTTACTGCAAGTGTGCTTAAATTAATTAAGCCGGGAACATTATTAAAGTTCCAACCACCTGCCGGTAAACATTTTATGAAAAATAATGAGCATGGATTAATGCCTGGTCCTGCTGATCATCCTAATGCTGTTGAATACAAATGGGTAAAAGTAAACAGTGTTTTAGGAGACGGGACAACAAATTCAGCAGATGGACAAGGTGCTGTATCTATAAATGACATTATTCCTGAGGGTGCTGAATTAGTTCAAATTATTCCAAGAATTGCAAGCAAAATACAAACACCTGTACAAACGCAATTAGTAAATCAAATATTTGCATACAAAACATTTGGCTTGAGATTTGATACAAATGCAGGAGAATGGCGCCTAATAACAAGCACCAATTTAGATAGTGCAAGTGAATTTAGTATTGGTAAAACAGGTGATAATACTAATCAACAATTAGATGCAAGTTGGTTATTGTTATTTGAAACAAATGGTGAAACATACACTGTAACTTATAGAGGTGGAAGATATCTCTTTGAAAGTGATGAAGAAATAAGATTCTACTTTGATAACAGTGATAAAGTTTACAATAATAGAACAGGTAAAATAATTAAGGATAAGATTTCTGTATTGAATATAAATCAAAAAGATCCATCTGCTGATCCTTTACCTTTTACTGTTGATTACGATTGGGAAATAGTAGAAGATTATAGAGATACTGAAGGATATGTCAATAGTAAAAAAGTTCAAGTTAGTTTCTTTGATGAAGATGATGACGGTGTTGTAGATGACCCAGATTTATTTGATGTCATAGTAAAAGAAAATGTAAATCCTTTGAAAAAATATATATTTACTGAGAAGATTACTAGCATTGACGGTGTTGAAGAATATTTCTATAAATCAAATTCAATATTAAATATAATTGTATTAGAAGATAAAGGATCATTAGGATCTACATCTAGCTACGATGATGGACAAGTATTTTATTATGTAAAAGAAGATTTATTTGAAACATTAGATAAAACTACAGGAAACTTAATTGTAACACAAAATTATAGAGCACAAATTGGCAGAGATAATTTAAAATTTCATTATGTACATGCGGCAGATGAAAGTACAAGAATTGATCCTAGTGTTAGTAATATTGTAGATACTTATTTGTTAACAAGATCTTATGATAATAATTTTAGACAATACTTAGATGAAACAATAAATCAAAAACCATTACCACCAAGTAGTGATGAATTATTTTTAAGCTATAGTTCTAACCTAAATAATATTAAGTCATTAAGTGACGAAATAATTTATCATCCAGTTAAGTACAAAATATTATTTGGTACAAAAGCGGATGCAGAATTGCAAGCAGATTTTAAAATAGTAAAAAATCCTGACATAGTAATTAACGACAATGAAGTAAAATCAAGAGTCATTAGTGCAATTAATGAATTTTTTGCTTTAGATAATTGGGATTTTGGCGAGTCATTTTATTTTACCGAATTAAGTGCTTATGTCATGCAACAACTTTCGCCTACTATAGTAACATTTGTAATTGTTCCAAAACAGGAAAATCAAAGTTTTGGTAGCTTGTTTGAAATTAAATCAGAATCAGATGAGATATTTATTTCTGGTGCTACTGTAAGTGATGTAACAATTATAGATAACATTACTGCATCTAGACTAAAAGCATCTGGTGCAATTACTACAAATGCAACAACAATTAATACTGGAATACAAAGTTCAACAGTTAGTACTTCGGGTACCTCATCTGTAGGAACAACTGTAAACACCTATAGCACTACTAGCAGTTCAAGTTCTAGCAGTTCAAGTTCTAGCAGTTCAGGAAGCAGTGGTTCAGGTGGCAGTGGATCATCAGGCGGTGGCGGATCATCAGGTGGTGGCGGATCATCAGGCGGTGGCGGATCATCAGGCGGTGGAGGATATGGCTACTAATGGCTTATAATAATGATCAAAGTGAACAACCATTACCGGGCGGCACAAATGGCAGAAAACGTGAAAGTGCAAATCATTTACCTAGGTATTTTAGAACACAATCAAATAAAAAGTTCTTACAAAGTACTTTAGACCAATTAATTCAGCCAGGTGTAGTAGAAAAACTTAATGGGTATATTGGTAGAGAATCAGCCAAGGCGTTTTCTGTAACAGATAATTATGTATCAGACGTATCAGACGATAGAAAAAATTATCAATTAGAACCTGCATCTGTAGTAAAGGATAATTTAGGAAACGTAACTTTTTATAAAGATTATAATGATTATATAAACCAAATTAAAACTTTAAATTCTAACAACAACGATCATAGTATTTTAAATCAACAAGAATTTTATGCATGGGATCCTCATGTAGATTGGGATAAATTAACTAACTTTAGAGAATACTACTGGTTGCCTAATGGACCACAAAGTTTTGGTGTTCCAGGTAATACAATTGATGTTGAAAGTACTTATACTGTTCGTGTTGCTGACAACGTAGATAATAATGCATATCTTTTCACACCAGACGGATTGACACAAAACCCAACTATAACATTATATAGGGGAATAACTTATAAGTTTGATATTGATACACCAAATTTGCCATTTACAATTAAAACTAAAAAAACATTAGCTGAAGGATTTGACTTAGACAGTTCAAGTATACTTGTGTTACAAGGAGTTAGTGTACAAGGTTTAGAAAAAGGGGTTAGTACATTACAACTAGGTACAGATACTCCTGATGTTTTGTATTATATGGCATCTAATGATTTACAAGCAAGTGGTACTATAATTGTAAAGGATATTACAGAAGCAACTTTTATAGATGTAGAAAAAGAAATTATTGGAAAAAGAACTTATAAAGCTAGTAGCGGCGTTGATCTATCAAATGGAATGAAAGTATATTTTACTGGACAAGTAGTGCCAGAAAAATATGCTGAAGGTTCTTTTTACATAGAGGGTGTAGGTGAAGCTATAAAATTAATTCCAGAAAATAATTTAAATATTCCTACAGAATTTACAGACGACATAGAAATTCCATTCGACCAAAATGGATTTGATAGATTGCCTTATGGTAAAGCAATTGGTTTTCCTAAAGAAAAAGATTATATTGTAATTAATAGATCATCTCAAGATGGTAACTTATGGACAAGATATAATAGATGGTTTCATAAAAGTATAATTGAAATAAGTGCAAAACAAAATGATGAACCTGTTGAAATTGATCAAGCACAAAGGGCAAAACGTCCAATTATTGAATTTGAATCTAACTTAAAATTAAACAATTTTGGAACATTGAACAAACAAGATGTAGACTTGATAGATGATTTTACCACTGATGTTTTTAGCACAATTGAGGGAAGCATTGGCTACAATATTGACGGGGTAGATATTGTAAAAGGCATGCGTATATTATTTACAGCTGATCCAGATATGCTTGTAAGTGGTAGAATATTTGAAGTAGATATTATTAAGTTTGCAAATAATCAATCTACAAACAATCAGATTACATTAAAGGAAGTGTCCGACGGTATTCCGCAAGAAAACGAAACAGTTTTAGCATTAGGCGGTACAAAATACAAAGGCAAAATTTTATATTATGCAAATAAAAAATGGAATGTATCGCAAGAAAAAACTAATCGTAACCAACCGCCAGTATTTGATATTTTTGATGACACTGGTAATAGTTACGCAGATACAACAGTGTATGATGCATCTACATTTACAGGTACAAAAATCTTCAGTTATAAACAAGGAATGGGTAAAAACGACACAGAGCTTGGTATACCTATAAGTTATAGAAGTATCAGTAATGTTGGTGACATAGTATTTAATTTTGATTTACTACAAGATAGTTTTACATATAGTGTTGATAATGATATTTTTACAAAAAATACTGATATAGGTTTTTTAAGAAAATATAATGGCTTAACAGATTTTACTTCTGTTAGCGGTTGGAAAAAAGTTGACACATTAAGCGAACAGGTTGTAATTAGGCAGTATATATTTGACAACTCTATAACTTCATTTGCAATTGACGTATATGAGCAAAGTGGTTTGTTAGATGATCTTTGGATTAGAGTTTATTTGAATAACAAATTGCAATTTATTAATAAAGATTATACTATAGAAAATGACGTGAATAACAATGCTACTGTTGTTTTTAACAATGACCTAAATATAAATGATGTAGTTTTAATAAAAACAAAATCATCTGCTATAAAAAATCAAAATGGATATTATGAATTTCCAGCGTCACTAGAAAGAAATCCAAAAAATGATGACTTACAAACATTTACACTTGGCGAAGTAAATGATCATGTAAGTTCTATTGTAGAAAATTTAGATGATTTTGAAGGAGTTTATCCAGGAGTTGGAAACTTAAGAGATATATGTAATCTTGCAAGTAAAGGCAGAAGATTTTTACAACATAGTGCTCCAATGAATCTTACTTTATATCATATTACAGATAAAGATTCTAATATTATTAGAAGTATTGATTTTGCAAAGAATGAATATAGTAAATTCAAAAGGTTATTTTTACAAACAGCTGAAGAATCAAACTTCCAAGGCACTGTAAAAGATCATGTAGATAAAATCATGACGGATTTAAATCTTGCAAAAAATAAAAATAATCCTTTTTATTTTAGTGATATGGTTCCATTAGGAGCAGCTAAAAAACTTGAGTATACTATTTTAGATCCTGATGAACAGTTCTTTGCTTTATCAGAAATATTTGACTTATATATTCCTTCGAAAAAAAGTGTGCAAATTTATTTAAACGGAGTGCAACTTTGTCATGGAAGAGATTATACATTTAATGAAGAAGGTTTTGCTGTAATTACATGTAATAAACAGCAAGATGATATTATAGAAATATACGAATATGAAACTACAAACGGTAGCTATATTCCACCAACTCCTACTAAATTAGGATTGTATCCTGGTTATGTTCCTGAAATATACATAGACAACACATATCAATCTCCAAAAAATGTTATACAAGGACATGATGGAAGTAGAATTATTGCATTTAATGACTATAGAGATAATTTACTTTTAGAACTAGAAAAAAGAATATACAATAATTTAAAAGTAAAATATGATGCAAATTTATTTGATATTCATGATTTAATACCTGGAGAGTATAGAGCCACAGGAATAAGTCATGAACAGATAAACAAATCAATGTTAAGCAGTTTTATTAGTTGGAGTAAATTTATAGACCAAGATTATACTCTACATAATTTTTTCGAAAGAACAAATAGATTTACATTTAATTACAGAAACGCTGATTCTCCATCTGGCAAAAATTTACCAGGATTTTGGAGACAAATTTATATAAGAGCATTTGACACAGATAGACCTCATACCCATCCTTGGGAAATGCTAGGCCTAACTGTAAAACCATCTTGGTGGGACACACAGTATGGACCTGCACCATATACAAAAGATAATTTGTTAATGTGGACTGATATACAAGATGGAGTTATTAGAGATCCAAATAAAAAATATAAAATTGTTGTCAAATATAAAAGACCAGATTTGTTAAATCACATTCCGGTTGATAGCGAAGGAAATTTACTTCCTCCTTTAGATATAGGTTGGGTATCTAATTATCAACCAGATACTATTGATTTTAGTTTTGTTTTTGGAGACGGTGCACCAGCAGAAACTGCTTGGAGAAATAGTAGCGATTACAGATTTAGTATAATTAAAGCATTTGTTTTGAATAAACCTAGTGTTGCATTTTCAACTGGATTTGATAGAATTAATCAAGTAAGAAATAGTGCAGGTGAAATTGTTTATAAATCGACAAGCAAAAGAATTAATTTAAAGGATATTATTTTTCCAAACACACCTGGCGAGGACACTCAAAATTATACAAGTGGTTTAATAAATTATGTTTCTAATTACATGGCAAACGATGTTTTAAAATCCTACAGTGATTATAAAAACAATTTAAAAAATATTAATAATCAACTTGGTTTTAAACTAGCAGGGTTTACGGATAAAGCAAAATTTAGATTAATATTGGATAGTAGAACGCCAACAAATGAAGGAAATGTATTTGTACCTGACGAAAACTACAAAATATTTTTAAATACTAGCTCTCCTGTAAAAAAGGTTGATTATAGCGGAGTTATAATAGAAAGACGTTCAGATGGTTATGTAGTCAAAGGATACAGTCCTGATAGCACTACTTTTAAATATTTTCAACCAGTTCAAAAACAGAACGATCCTAGTATCAACATAGGCGGAATAAGTGAAAGTTATGTTACATGGGCCGATGATAAAACATATGTTCCTGGACAGAATGTCGAATACCAAGGTTCGTTTTACAGAACAAAAACACAACACATAAGCACTGAAACTTTCGACGTAGAAAAATTTGCAAAATTACCGTCTTTACCTTTGATAGGCGGCAGGCAAGCGTTTGTTAGAAAGTCCTTCGATGTTATTACAGAAAAAGAAATAAATTACGGACATCTATTTACTGATATACAGGCAGTAGTAGACTTTTTGTTAGGCTATGGCGAATACTTAAAAAGTCAAGGTTTTGTTTTTGAATTTTTTGAAGGAGCCGAAAAAACTGTTTTAGATTGGCGGCACAGTGTAAATGAATTCTTATTTTGGACAACACAAAAATGGGCTGAAGGAAGTGTTATAACATTAAGTCCTGCGGCGGCAGAAATAAAATTAACTACTAATTATTCTATGGTAGATAACATTTTCGATGGATTTTATGGATATAATCTATTTAAGTCTGATGGAACAAAGTTAGTTGAAGAGTTTGCAAATTTAGGCAGATCGCCTAATGAATTTATTTTACGTCCAAAAAATACTGCTGATGGTATATTTTATGTAAGTTTACCACTTGTACAAAAAGAACATGTTGTTCTAATAGATAACACAAGTGTATTTAATGACGTTGTCTTTGATCAACAGCCCGGATATAGACAAGAAAGAATCAAAGTATTAGGATATAGAACAACTAACTGGGATGGTAGTTTAAATATTCCTGGGTTTGTATATGATGATGCAGAAATCTTTGATTGGGAATCTTGGACAGATTACGATATAGGGACAGTTGTAAAGCATAAAGAATTTTATTATAGTGCTCCTGCTAAAATTTCAGGACAAGAAAATTTTGATTCTAAACAATGGAATATTTTAAGCAACAAGCCTAAAGGCGGGTTGTATGCTAATTTTGAATATAGAACAAATCAGTTTGCAGATTTTTATGATCTTGACTCTGATAACTTTGATGTAGAACAACAAAAGTCAGCACAGCATTTAATTGGATATCAAAAACGACAATACTTGGAAAATATTGTAAATGACGATGTTTCTCAATATAAATTTTATCAAGGATTTATACAGGATAAAGGATCCAAAAATGCGTTAACCAAATTGTTTGATGCATTGGCTAGTGATGACAAAGATAGTTTAGATTTTTACGAAGAGTGGGCAATCAAAGATGGGCAGTATGGTGCATCAGAAGGCTTTGATGATGTAATTTTTAGATTAGATGAATCTAAATTTAGATTAGTGCCGCAACCAATTGAATTAGTTAATACAATTACAGGCGATGAAACAGATCTAATATATAGAATACGTCCTTATGAAGTATATCAAAAATCTAAGAATTATGATCATAAACCTTTCCCCTCAAAATATGTTTTTGACACATATACAAGAAATGCAGGTTATGTAAATCAGCAAGATGTAAGAGGCATTGTTACAAATTATTCTAATATTGTAGATTTCAATTTTGCAAGTATTAAACAAAATGATTACATATGGGTAGGCAATGAAGACCGTAACTGGAATGTTTACCAGCACGTAGATACTAAATTTGTTGTAGAGAAAATAAACAAAGGCACTGATACTGTAAAAATTGTTTTAACAAAAAATGCAGATGGATTTGAAGTAGGTCAAATAATAGGCGTACACGATGTTTATCATATAGATAGTTCTAAAGAAGATTTTGAAGGATTTTTTGAAATAACAGAAGTGACTAACAATGAAGTTACTGTCAAGGTTACTACACCGTTAGTAGATGATATTGAAAATGTAATTGGAAATATTACAAAATTTAAAAAGGTGAGAGCAACAAACATTGCAGAAGCAAACTTAATTGCACAAACTGGCATAAATGAAAATGACTTACTTTGGATAGATACAATTACAACAGAAAATGAGTGGAGTGTTTATAAAAATACAAATCGTTTTTCAGAACAAAGTAGGATTCAAAATAATCAAAGCGGAAATAATCATGATTACGGAAGAAATCTTGCAGTTGATGATAGAAACACAACATTACTTGTAGGCGCACCAAATTATGAAGATGGAAAAGTTTATGTATATCACAGACCTACCAATGGACTGACCTATACTCTCACCCAAATATTAGAGCCTAACAAATTTGGTGATGATTTTGAAAAATTTGGCGAAAGTGTTGCAATAACTCCTGATGCAAAATTTATTGCAGTAGGTTCACCAAATGCAAGTAATGTAAAAACAAAATATGCAGGAGCATTTGTTGCATCACAAGATTATTCAAAAAATAGTGTTGTGCTTAAAGATGAAGGATTATGGAAAGCACTAGTTGATATAGAAGGCGAAGAAGCTAATATACAATTTAACAGTTTTTATAGTGTAGCTCAAGCCATAAATGCTTTAGGTTTACAAAATGATCCAAATAACAACATTACTGTTTTATTAACAGGAAATTATTCTGTAGATCCTACCACAAATAATTATGCCTTTACAAGTTCAGTAGATCATATGTTAGTAAGGGCGCCTAAAAATTTATATGACGGTAGCGGAATCCATGATACATTTAAATTGACATGGAACAGTATAACATATGCAAATCAAGATACTACACCTTTGACATCAAAAGCACCGTTCAACGGGTCGCATGGTGTAATTACTGATGCATTTCTTAGTAGTGAACACACAATACAAAAGAAGATTGATACTATTTTGTTTGTGGATACTGCAACAAATTTAGTAGAACTTGGAGACTTAGTTCAAACTGCTGTAGCTTCTGGATATGTAGATTATGTATACCAAGAATCGGGTGACTTAGTAATATACTTACGAGATGTAAACGGATCATTCAATAGTGAAGATAGTTTGTTTAGAGATGACGGTGATTTCATAGGACAATATGTAAAACAAGGACCAGTAGATCCAGTAGATACAAGTGATGTCTGGGGTGGTTATTGGTACATTGATACACCTACTTACCAACCTACAGCAAGTACAACTAATATAGATAAAGCCGCAGGCTTAATATATTATGATGTAATTACAGATAGTACAGATACTGGTAGATATTATTATAATAGTTTAGATTATGCAACAAATGCAATTAGTAGTCAAAATGTCTATAACGCATATATGCGTACTTTGACGTATAGGGGATTGCCAGGAGCAGGTGGAAGCAATAATATATTTCCAAGCGATCTTTACATAATGAGAGCTCCAAAGGATTTAACAGATGTAGTTAGTCCGGGTGATCCTGTAACTGTTTATGTAAATCAATTACCTCAATATAATTCAGGCGACTTTAAAGATTTAACAACGATAGGATTATCAACTGCTGTAACAAATACCACAAGAAGCATTTATGATATATGGGACGGATATATTAATTTTGATTTTACAAAATTTGATGTAAACGGAAATCCTTTCGAACCTAGAGTAGGTGATGTTGTAGAAGACCTTAGCACAGGCGCAACTGCAACAGTAGCTTTCTATCAGAGAGATAGTTTAAATGTTACTATATTTGTAAAAAATGTTTCAGGAACATTTTCAGTTGGTGACGACTATGGACAAAATGCAGAAATAAAATTTATTGGTACACCTTCTGATCCGGATGTTACATACCAAGTTGATCGTACTATGGGCGAAATACAATTTGTTGGTTTAGGTTTCACAGCCGCAGGAATAGGAAAAATGCTTGTATTCCAAGCACCTCAAAATATTCCGTTATCAAGTGAAGATACATTAAATGATATAGAATATTGGATGTATAGTACAGGTACAGTGTCTGGTATACCAAGACCTGCAAATCCACCTTCATCTATTAATAATGAATGGCAACAAGTATACAAGATTCCTGCAGAATCTACAGGTACAGGAAGCGGATTTACAAATGAAGGTGTATATACAATTTATAGTCAAGCCGCTCCAGGTAGGTACGATCCTATTGAAACTTATACAGTGCCAGAAAAACAAAATAATTGGAAATTAGGAAGTCAGTTACATTTTACTTTACATAATAATTTGTATAGATTAATGGTTCATGCAGAAGGAGAACAAACACAAGCTAAACCAGGAAGAATATATTTTATTAAAAACGGAGTAGAAAATAATAATACATACACTTGGGAATATGCAAAAAACAAAAAATTTAAAGGTACATTCAATGAATCAATAAATTACTTTGTAAATGATATTGTATACAGAGAAAATCCTGCCGCACTAGGCACAGGTATACTGTATAAAGCAAAAACTAACCTTGCACCCGGAGTTTTTGATCCTATTGATTGGACAAGCACGGATGATTTAATTGATTATGTAGGTTACATTCCAAACAGTACAGGTAATAGCGTAGTAAATGACAGCACAGATGGTAGCACAGTATTAGACCAAACACTGTTATCAAAATTTGGAGAAAACTTTGATGTAAGCAAAAATGGAGAAGTAATAGTTGTATCTGCAATTTATGATAATTCTAAACCTAATCAAATTGTTGTGTATAGAAACAAACAAGGATTCTATTATAGAGATCAAGAAATACAAGCTCCCGACAAAACAAGTGCTTACGGACATAGTTTAGCTATATCAAATGACGGAATGTTTATTGCTGTATCAGCACCTTACAACGATGATTATCGTTTAGACCAAGGCAAAGTATATGTATACAAACAAGTAAGCGGAAACTTTGTTTTAAATCAAGAATTACAAAGTCCAAATAATGAAAGGGCTGAAAGATTTGGTTGGAGATTACAATTTGACGGTAATAAATTACATGTCACATCTCGCAATGCTGATTCTACAGAAAATACAACCTATGATGAAAAATCTACTGTGTTTGATGGAGCATTTACACGCTTTGTCGAAACAAGAACAGATACAGGCGTAATTTTTGTATATGAAAAAACACCGCAAGGAATGTTGTATGCACAAGATATACAAATTACAGATCAAGATGTCAATACATTTGGACGAAACATTTTAGCAAAAAATAATCATTTATATGTAGGACTTCCAAACAAAACTGTAGCAGGAAAAGAAGGCCAAGTTATAGATTTTAGAATAGAAGAAGGTGTACAAATGTACACTACATATAGAAGTTCGCAACCAACTGTTGATGTAGACAAAATTAAAAAAATCTTTTTATATAATATTGAAGATGGAGAACTGTTAACCTATTTAGATTATATTGATCCTATACAAGGAAAAGTTGCAGGACCTGCTGAACAAGAACTTACATATAAAACGTACTATGACCCTGCTGTATATTCTGCAAGTAAAGATAGTAGAGCAATTAGAGATGCCACAGCATCATGGGGAGCTGAAAGAGTTGGTGAAGTTTGGTGGAATCTAACAAACGCAAAATTTTTAAATCCTTATCAAGGATCTATAGAGTATTCAACACAAAACTGGAATAAATTGTTCGAAGGAAACAGTGTAAATGTATATGAATGGGTAGAATCAGATGTAGTGCCTAGCCAATGGGATTCACAAGCAGATACAGAAAAAGGTTTCGAAAAAGGATATAGTGGAACTAGCTTGTATGGAGATAATGCGTTTTCTACAAAAAGAGTTTACGACAACGTTGCAAAAGCGTTTAAAACAAAATACTATTTTTGGGTAACAAATAAAACTATAGTACCCGATGTGGAATTTAGGCATATTAGTTTGAAAGATATTACTGAATTCATTACAGATCCTACTGCTAAAGGACACAAATATGTGGCATTGATAAGTCCAACAAAATTTGTATTACATAATTGTGATACACTTATCAAAGGGACCGAAATAGGATTAAATGTACAATTTTGGACAATACAAAACCAAACTCAAAATATACATAATCAATATCAGATTGTCAGTGAAGGTTTAGAAACAAGCCAACCTAATCCAGATATTGTTAAAAAATGGTATGACAGCTTAATAGGATACGATAAGCAAGGTAGAATTGTTCCTGATCCTACATTAAGCGACAAAGAAAAATATGGAACATTATATAGGCCAAGACAAGGATGGTTCAAAAATAAAAGTGAAGCATTAAAGCAATTTATTGAAAGGACAAACAGAGTCTTAAAAGATAATATTATAGTAGGAGATAAAAATCTTACAAATATATCTCAAGCAGAACCTAGACTTACCACTGCAAGCAATTTATATGATGTAGAAATAGATACCTTCAGCGATATTTTTAGTGTAGGTGTTAATAATGTTGTTTCAGCAAAATTAAGTGTTGTAGTACGAAACGGAAGTATAATACAAGTCAATATAGATGAAGCAGGCAAAGGCTACAGATATCCTCCTACTGTTACAGTAAGTGGTGCAGGAATAAATGCAGAGTTAGAAACATCAATAGATGGATTAGGAAGAATAAACGATGTTACAATTTTAAATCCTGGAAAAAACTACAATGATAACACCACTGTAAATGTAAGAAACTTCAGTGTTTTTGTAAAAGCAGATGAAACACTTGCAGGCAAATGGAGTTTATATGAAAGAATAACAGAATCAAGTTCTTGGAATAGATTAAGAAGCCAATCATATAACACAAATTTATATTGGGAATATATAGACTGGTATGCAAGTGGGTATAATGAAAGCACAGAAATAGATTATCTAATTGATTATAGCTATCAATTAACAAGCCTTGATAACCCTATTGGCACTATTGTAAAAATTGCAAATATAGGCACAGGCGGTTGGCTGTTGTTAGAAAAAGAGTTTGATTTTGATACAGATGATTATACAAGAAATTATAAAACTATTGGCAGACAAAACGGGACAATAAAATTTAAAAACACATTGTATGATGTCATTGCCGCAAATACAGGTTTTGATACTATCAGCTTTGATACAAAAATATTTGATAGTGAACCAACAACTGAAACTAGAATTATTTTAGAATCAATAAGAGATGACTTATTAATTGATGAGCTTTTAGTTGAATTTAACAAACTTTTCTTTGCAGGTTTAAGATATGTTTTTGCAGAACAAACATATGTTGATTGGGCTTTTAAAACAAGTTTTATGAAAGCAAAACATAATGTTGGCAGTTTAAGAGAAGATGTAACATTCAATAATGACAATTTACCTAGTTATGAATCATATGTAAAAGAAGTAAAACCATTTACCACAAAAATTAGAGAATATCTAAGTGCTTATGAAAAACTTGAAAATACACAAACTGTAACAACTGACTTTGACTTAGCTCCTAGTTACAATGTACAAGAAGGAAGGATTTTACCTTCAGATGTAAAAGTTGTAAACGATGTATTAGTTGGAACTGATACAAGTTTAGAAACATATCCAAATAAAAACTGGTTAGATAATAGTAGTTACGGTATCTTATCTGTAGAACCTGTAGAACAAGGACAAGGTTACACTAATCCGCCTGTGTTAGAATTAGTAGGAGGCGGAGGATCTGGTGCAATTCTAAAATCATATTTAGGCTCAAAAGGTAACGTTACTAAAGTAGACGTAATTGTTCCAGGTTCTAATTATTATTCTGCACCAACTGTTACAATTAAAGGCAATTTGGTTGAAGGTGGGAAAGATGCAACATTCAGTGTGAGATTAGCACCTAATCCTGTCAGAGGAATAACAACAAAGGTTAAGTTTGATAGAACAGCTGGCATTTATGTTTATACAAAAACTGACCAAACTCAAACATTTACAGCATCAGGTTCACAATTTGCATTTCAATTAAATTGGCCTATGGACTTAAAAGTAGAAGATGTAAGTATTACAAAAAATAACACAGAACTTTTAAGTAATGAATATACCTATACGAATATAAAAGATGAAAACGCAAGTTATGAAAGATATTTTGGACAAATAAATTTACTTACTAAGCCGTCTGCAGGAGATATAATTGTTGTAAATTACAAATTGTCACCTAATTTATATCATGCTTCAGATAGAATTAATAAATTATACAATCCGCAAGAAGGCCAATTAGGAAAAGAATTAGGTCAATTAATGACAGGTATAGACTACGGAGGCGTAGAAGTAAAAAGTTTTGGATTTGCCCAAGGACAAGGATGGGATTCAGATGCTTGGTTTGAATCAACATGGGATACGTATGATAATACATTTGAAGATGAGATTTTTGAATTTGACGGAAGTACCACTGTAATTACTTTAAACAATCCATTAGAAGACGGAGTTGAATATCACGTATATAAAAACAATGTTAGGCTTGATGATCCTAATTTTGATGGCAGTACATTAATTACAAATACAAACGCTATTATGAAAAGTTTGATAGGTGACGGCGTTACGCAGACAATGTATTTGGATGATTTCAAAACACAAGAATATCAAGAAGAAGGAAATAACACAGGAGCCGTTATTAATGTTGTTGATGGCGATACATTAATTATAAGAAAATCAACAAGTGACGGCACATTTTTACCCAACGAGCAGACATACGATAGTATCATCCAAGGTGGCAATTTAAATTATTCAACAGCAACAGGACTTAACAGTGCTGACATAACTATAGACGGAGACGGATTCGTTACACCAACTACAAGCACTGGACCAGAAGAACAAGTTCCAGGACAATTATTAGATACAGTTGATATAAAAGTTTTTGAAAGGCCAACAGGCGGATCAAGTCCTACAACATCTATGAATTATGTTGGTGACGGCACTACTGTAACATATGATATTGGAGCAGCACCAATATCTGAAGATTCGTTATTTGTAAAAATTGGTCCGAATATTGTAAAGAATTTTACTGTTGATTACAAAACAAACACAATAAAATTTGCCACAGCACCAACTTTAGGACAAAGAATAAACATTCTTACTTTAGGAGTCAGCGGAACAAAAGTGATAGATATTGATACTATCACAACAGACGGTAGCACTGCTAGTTTTATTACAAACGTCAGGTACAAAAATGATTTACAGTACATTATTACGTTAAATGGAAAGGCAATTGATAATGTTGTAAATGAAAGTGTTGAATCTGACGGAATTGCAGGAAACGCATTAATTAAATTTGCTGAACCTCCAGAAGCAGGACAAGAAATAAGATATGTATTTTTTGAAGGAGATGCAAATACAAAAAATTACAGCGAAGTAATTATACAAAATATCACAGCTGATGGTAGCAGTGTTGCTTATGACTTAACAACTGTGCCGTCTGTGCAAGAGCCAGCAAGTTATAAAACTATTGTAAAAGTAGGTAATAGTATATTAGAAGCAGGTTATACAAAAAGGTATATCACAACAAAAACAACCTTAGAATATAAATTAGAAGATTTTCAGTTTCCTCCAGGATCAATAAACAAAAAAGAAGTCAAACTATTCCTTAATAATATAGAATTGCCTGAAGAAAAATGGAATTTAGTCATAGGAAACGGTTCTGTAATTAGATTACGTACTGATGTACAACAACAAGACGGGGATAAATTAGATGTATTTGTGTTAACAAGTGGTGAATATAGATTTGGTTATATTGATAATGTTTCTAAGTTATGGGTATCTACTCCAGGTATAATACATTTTGATACAACATATGCTGAAGATACAAAAATTACAGTATATCAATTTACAAACCATGATTCTCAGGATATACAAAGAATAGAATATGATGTAGTTGACAGAATAAATCTTACACCTGGCACAGAAGTATATCAAAAATACTTGCATTTGCAGGGTGGATTAATTCAACTCAATCAAGAAGCTATAGATGCCCAATATATTTGGGTTTCAATAAACAATGAATTGTTAATACCAAGTGTGCATTACTTTGTAACAGACAATAAAATGTATGTAAAAATTATTAAGAAAATAGAAGAAAATGATACAGTGCAAGTTGTGCATTTCGCAGCACCTAAGACACAAAATAAATTTGGTTGGTCACAATTTAAAGATATGTTGAATAGAACACACTATAAAAGATTAACAGATAAAGAAAATATTAGTCTAGCAGTAGATCTTTATGAATACGATCAAAGCATAACAGTAGTAAACGGAGAAAATCTACCAGCTCCTATTGCTGGATCCCGAATACCGGCAGTATTGTTCATTGATAGTGAAAGAATAGAATATTTTGTGAGAAATGGCAACGTAATATCTCAATTTAGAAGAGGAACCTTAGGAACAGGTGTAAAACATATGTATTCTGAAGGAACAAAAGTTTTAAATTCAGGTGCAGAAAATACGATGCCGTATAAAGACGAAACAATTACAACAATTTTTACAGCTGATGGTACAAGTCAAACATATACGTTAGATTTTACACCGTCGAATGTAAATGAGTTCGAAGTATTTGTGGCAGGAAAACGCTTACGTAAAAATAATATAGATAGTTACAAGTTTGACGACACAAATGGACCTATTTCTCAGGATAGTCCTGAGGGAGATGAAACATTATCAGCTGAATTCAGTATAAACGGCAATCAATTAACACTTTTGAATGTGCCATTACAGAATACAAAGATAATTGTTATACGAAAACAAGGTAAAATATGGAAGGAAACAGGAACTGCCATGGCAGATAGTGATTCTGATATTGCTAAATTCTTACGTGCCGCAACAGTTGACTTACCGCGATAAATACAACAGCAGGATGGTATAAACTATGACAGATAAAATAAACGAACAAAGCGGTGTACTCTTACAAGGACACATTAAGATTCATAATCCAGAATCTGGCGAAGTTTTAGTTGACAAACGCAATGCTATTCATTACGAAAATATGAGTATAAGCCTTGCAGAAAGTCTTGGAAACGGTGGAACAGGATGGATATACGAAATGGGATTTGGCAACGGAGGAACAAGCGTTGATCCAACAGGAATCATTACATATCTTACTCCTAACTCTACTGGAACAAACGCTAGTTTGTATAACGAAACATTCACAAAAATTGTAGATGATAGAAGTGTTAACAATTTAGATCCTGCTAGAAATAAAATTGAAACAAGACACGTAAGCGGCACTAATTATACTGACGTATTGGTTACTTGTCTTTTAGATTATGGTGAACCTACTGGACAAGATGCATTTGATACTGCGGCTGATACAAATAGTTTATATGTTTTTGATGAATTAGGCCTAAAAGCATATAGCTCTTCAGGCACAGGAAGATTACTTACACATGTTATATTCCATCCAGTGCAAAAATCTTTGAATAGATTAATTCAAATAGATTATACGGTACGAGTTCAAAGTTTAACAGGATTTAATGAAGGATAATTAAATGGCATATTCAATAAATTTTACAAATAATGCTGAAAATGATCCTATAGTAATCGAAGACGGCACAATAAATCAAACAACAAGTTTAAAATTTCCTGGAAGAGGCGCAACCGGATACGGTGCTGTTATTGCTGAAGACTTATTACACTTATTAGAAAATTTTGCTAAAAACACTGAACCAAGTAATGCTATTACTGGTCAACTTTGGTTTGATAGTTTAAACAAACAATTACAAATTTATGATGGTACAACTTGGATACCAGCGGGGGGATTAAAAAGAAGCGATGCTCAACCAGATCCAACTATTGCAAATAGAGGAGACCTTTGGGTTGATATTGAATCTCAGCAATTATATTTGTTTTCCGGATCAACTTGGGTATTAGTCGGTCCACAATTTAGTCAAGGTCTTACTACTGGAGCTCAACCAGCTACTATAATAGGACAAGATAATATAGAGTATACAGTAATTGAAATACAAGTTGCCGCAAAAGTAGTAGGTATTATTGCATTTGATACTTTTACTCCAAAAGCAACTGTAATTGGATTTACTACAATTAAACCTGGTATTAATCTTGCAAACAGAGATACTGACGGAGACGGTATAAATGACGTAAAATTTTATGGTATTGCAGAGAGAGCAGAAAATTTAATTGTAAGCGACTTGCCTATTCCTGCTGCAAATTTTTTACGCGGAGATACAGAATCAACAACAACTTTTCCGTTGAATATTCAAAATAACACAGGATTAGCATATGGCATAAACGGTGAAATGAATATAGGTATTGAAGGTAGTGCAGGAGTGATACAGCACAACATTGAAGGATCTAATATTGATATGCGTGTTAGGAACAGTGGTGCAAGCAACACTGTTTTAAGGGTTGATAGTAGTTTAAGAGTTGGAGTCAATAACGAAGCACCTAACGAAGCATTAGATGTAACTGGAAATGTCCTAATAAGCGGAACATTGAAGACAAACGATGTAACAGAAAGTACTTCTATTAGTAACGGAAGTATTGTAGCCAAAGGCGGTATTGGTGTTGCAAAAACAATAAATGTTGGTGAAAATATAAGAGTACAAAAAGGCATTACTTTAGGAAACAACGACCTTACAGTTGATACTACTGAAAGTGATTTAATTATGCCTGACTTGAATAATACAAGGAATATAGGTAGTAGTACAAACAAATGGCGTGAAATACATGCAACTACTTTTATTGGAGCAGTTGAAGGTCCAGTAAACGGAAGTGTATCAGGAAATGCTGGTAGTGCAGATAAAATTTCAACTCCTACAACATTTAGAATATCAGGTGATGTAGAAACTGTAGAACAAGTTTTTGATGGACAAGAAGGCGGTAATTTAAAAAACTTTGATGTAAGAATTAAAAATACAATTATATCTGGAAAAACGCAAGTTACTGATAGCTTGTCAAATGATGAATTTATTATTGACAGAATAAGCGGAAATAATACAGGATTAAGAAGAGTATCTCGACAAACATTATTTTCTAATATAGCTGGACTTTCACCTATAGGGAGTATAATGCCTTATGCAGGCGTAGCCGAACCTACTGGTTGGAAATTTTGTAATGGACAAGAATTAAGCACAGGTGTTTTTAGTAGTTTGTTTGAACTAATTGGATATAATTACAAAGCAAAAGATTTAGTAACAGCAGGCACATTTGCAACTCCTGATTTACGCGGTAGATTTCCTTTAGGTATGCTTACAATGGGCGGCACGGAACCTCCAGTAAAAGAACCAGATCTTGCAATAGTTGCAGGTAATCAAGTATCACCAGTTACAACAGTTTCAGATCAATTCAGCATTAATGGTGTAACAGTTACTTTGACAGGCACAAATTTAGCAAGTGCAATTTTAGATATTACAAATGCGGCAATACCAGGAGTTAGTGCGGCAAACAATGGTAACAATCAATTACAAATTACAGGTACAGATGTAGACATTGTTTTAGCAAACGTCACTAATACACCATTGGCAGATTTAGGTTTTATAGCGGCAACCACATTAAAAATTAAAAGTCCTGATCCTAGGGTTCGAAGTGCTAATTCAACAGTGTTAGGAGCAGTTGATGGATCAGACGATGTTACAATTAATATTGACAACCTGCCTGAACACCAACATGATTTACGAGCAGAAGCTGGACGACAGTATTTGGCTATTAGTGCTGTTGATGGTAGAGCAGGAGATAAACCAGGAGACGCATCATTAAGTAAGATTCAAACTGGTCCAGATGAGTTGACACAAACAATTAGTAATAGTGGAGGTGTATTGAATAACACAACAGGTGAAGAAATGAATGTTATGAATCCTTATCAAACAATTAATTATATTATATATACAGGAGTTGTAGCATGAGTTATAAACTAAACAAAACTGACGGATCTTTACTTGTAGAACTTCAAGACGGTGCAATAGATACAACAAGCTCTGATTTAACTTTAGTTGGTAGAAATTATAAAGGTTTTGGGGAATTCCTTAACGAAAATTACATAAAATTATTAGAAAATTTTGCATCTACAAGTGCTCCTAATAATCCTATATCAGGACAACTTTGGTTTGATACATCAGACGCTCGTCTAAAAATTTATGACGGTACTACTTTTAGGGTAGCAGGCGGTCCTACTATAAGTGCTACACAACCTAATATGATTGCAGGCGACTTATGGATTAATAATGAAGAAAATAAATTATACTTTTTTGATGGCACTGAGATTGTAGCTGTAGGACCTAATTACAGTGCATCGCAAGGCAAAACATTATTAGAAGCTATTACAATGATTGATACTAGTGGACAAACCAGAGCTATTTTAGCTCAATATGTCCAAGGTAATTTAGTAGGAATACATAGTAAAGCTGAATTTACACCGAGAACAGAAGATGTTCTTTTACCTTATCCAGCTGGTAGAGTTATTAAGGTTGGATTTAATCCGTTATACAAAGTAGATGATGGTGATAATATTGCATATAGATGGCATGGCATTGCAGAGACAGCAGAAAATTTAGTTGACGGATCAGGCCAGAGTTTTGGTTCTATAGATTTTGTAAGAACAAATGAAAGAGATAGCCAAAACGTTATTGTAGACCAAACAATGGACGGAGGTTTATTTGTAAAAGGTGAAACTGGATTAAAAGTTGGTTTTGGTGATACACAATATGGCGTATTAAAGGTTTTAGAAACAGATACCAAAACTGTTTTGGATATAGTAGAACAAAACAAAGATTTTGCTATTAGAAGAAAAGTAGGAAATGACTTTATAGATGCATTAACATTAGATACAAGCACAGGAAGATTTGGTTTATTTAACAACGCACCGACAGTAGAACTTGATGTAACAGGAAACGGAAAAATTTCAGGTGATTTAACTGTTACAGGAAACTTAAATATTACTGGAACTACATTTGCTGTTGATACTGTAAACATGCGTATCAAAGATCCACAAATAAATTTAGGTGTGTCAGAAGATTCTACTGAACTAACAGATCCTCAAGTTGATGGCGGAGGATTTGTAATTAATAGTTTAAATGGTAGTAAAGATTTTGTGTGGCGTAACGCAACAGGAAACTTTACAAGTAATCAAAATATAGATCTTGAATTAGGAAAATCTTTTAGAATTAACAATAATAATGTATTAACTGCTAATACGTTAGGTAGCGGTGTTATCAATAGTTCTTTAACAAGTGTTGGTACTTTAACTTCATTAAATGTAAACGGAAATGCAGAAGTTGGCAGTTTAAGTTCTTACGGTCCTTTAAGTATTAGTTCCACTAGTGATATAACAATTAACAATCAAAAAATTACTGGAGTTTCCACACCTACAGGCAGTACAGATGTTGCTACTAAAGGTTATGTAGATAGTCAAATTGAACAGGATACATTGCCAATAGGTTTAGATATAACTGGTTTTACAAATCCAAACCCTCCAGGAACAGTAGCAGGACCAACGACAGACGTAAGAAGTGTTTTGCAAAGCATTTATCCTGCGTCAAGTTCAAGTAATGGTAAAGTTGCAAAAATACACTGCACATCTTATGCAAATTCAGTAGTATCAGGTATACAAGTTACAGTTGGTACTTCACCTGACGCAACAAAAGTTTTACAAAAATCAAGTATTGCAGTAGATGCAGCTGGTACACAAAACCAGACTGTAATACAAGATTTAGCGGCAACAAACACTGCATCAGGTACAGTGGCTTTATCACCTGATAGATACACAATGACATTTACAATTACAGGGGGCGTGTGGACACACAACAGCACAGTAGCATATCCGTAAGGATAAGATAAATACTTGCAACAAGGGGTTATATAATGGCGTATACAATAAACAAATATGATACTACCCAGCTTACAGTAGTGCAGGACGGTACTATTGACCAGACTACAGATATAAAATTAGTTGGTAAAAATTATGCAGGGTATGGTGAAATACAAAATGAAAATTTTGTTTTCCTTTTAGAAAATTTTGCAGGAGCAAATCAACCACCCAGGGCTATTAAGGGTCAAATTTGGTTTGATAGTGCAAACAGTAAATTAAAATTTTATGATGGAGCAAAGTGGCGTACTACAGGTGGTGCAGAAATAAGTGCAACAGCACCTGCAGGTTTGTCGCAAGGTGATTTTTGGTGGGATACAACTAACCAACAATTATACGCTTACAACGGCACAGATTTTGTATTAGTAGGACCCCAAGATGCAGGATCTGGTATCACTCAAATGCAAAGTAGAACAGTACGTGATACTGGAGATATTAGCAGAAGTATAATTGCAGCCACTGTAAATGATGAAGTTATTTTTATTATTAGCCCAATTGAGTTTACAATAAACAGCACAGATGCAGAAAACGCCATATCTGGATTTGATGTTGTTAGACAGGGTGTAACATTAAAAAATACACAGAATGCTACCGCAGGAGTAACAAGCACTGATCATCAATTCCACGGAACAGCATCTAACTCTTTAAAATTAAATGGAATAGATGCAAGTAATTATGTTACAGCAAGCACTGGAGTGCCAACAGTATTTACGGAAATTACAAATTTCCAAACAGATGCAGGTATTGCTATAGGTGCAGGACTTGATTTAAAAATATTCATTGAAAATGATAATGAAGGTGTTATACAAAATTCACAAGGTGACGAAATTAAATTTCGTGTTAAAGAAAGCGGCGGCGCTAGTGTAAACGTTGTTGACATACGTCCAGGAGCAGTGTTACCAGGAATACAAAGCACTGGACCTACAGTATATAAGCAAGTAGATTTAGGATCTACAACAGCAAAATTCCAAAACATATATGTAAACGATACTCCAGGATCAGCTGGAAAAATTTATGGGATATCAGAAAAAGCAGAATCTTTAATTGTAGGCGGAACAGCTAGAGTAGGAACAGTTGACAGTGACGGTGTTGGAACAGGAAATAGTATTGCTGTGAGAGATGCCGCAGGTAATCTTAATGCTGAATTATTTCAAGGAATAGCAACAAGTGCAAGATATGCTGACTTAGCTGAAAAATATACTACAGATAAAGAATATCCAATTGGAACTGCAATGTGTGTAGGAGGCGAAGCTGAAGCAACTGCTTGTAAATCAAGCGGAATGTGTATCGGTGTTATATCTGAAAAACCTGCATATTTAATGAATTCAGATTCAGAAGGACAGGCTATCGGACTAAAAGGTCGTGTTCCTGTGAGAGTCAAAGGAATAATTAAAAAGGGTGATGCTGTGTATGCGTGGGAAGATGGTATATGTTCTACTGTAGCTACCTCGGCACTAGTTGGTATTGCACTTGAATCAAATGATACAGAAGACGAAAATTTAATAGAGTGTGTATTGAAAGTATAAATATACGTAGTTTAAAGGAATTATTATGGCAGTAACAGTAGGACAAACCATAGGTGAAACAGAATACACAACTTTAAGAAGTGGTATTCAAACAATTATGGGAACTCCAGCAGGAACTGGAGATGCGTCAACAGGGTACAACCAAACAATTGATGCTCCTAGTGTTAGTGTTGGTACAACAATCACTGCAACACAGTGGAATAACTTAAGAAGCGATATTAGAAAAGCATCTGCACACCAAGCAGGTGGTTCTAACGCTGTAGCATTACCAACAGTTGATGTTGATACAGGTATTACTGCAAGTATACACAATGACTTTGAAAATGCATTAACAACAGTAACAGCAAATAGATTTGTTTTAGCAACTGACCAGAGTACATTGAATACTGCGGCAAATCCTACTATTAGTAATTGGAACGGAATACAAACGCATGATTTAGAATTAACATGGGCAAGTCAAAATGATATGAAAGCATTTTGGAACGCAGGTGGTTCAGTAAAAGTTGCAAGTACTTTGTCCTATACAGGTAGCGAAGCAAAAACACTAGATTGGAAATCAATGTTAAACGATTCGCCACATGTAACTATCAACTACACACAGGCATTTGCAGACGGTGGAGGATCGACTGGTACAATTACTGACATAGGTTTTTATGATTTAAATACTAACGGAAACGAAGTACAAATATTTCAAAGACCGGGTATTACACCATACAGTGAAAATGATTATCAAATATTCATTAGATATATAACTAACGGCGTTAGAGTACGTGTTGTATTTAGAGATGATGATGTAGGAGATCAAACTGGATCAGGCGCACCGCAAGATGAGAATGTAAAGGGTACTCTAACTAGTGCTATCTATTACAGAAGAGCTACAGGGTCTAATGTTGAAGTAACTGCGCCTAGTGTAGCTAACGGTTCTGGCAATACATTCTAAATTTCACTTGACTATGAGGGCATTTTAGTGTATACTTTTGGTATATGCAAAAGGAGCTTTTATGGACGAGAGATTAGAAAAAGCAATAAATTTTTCAAACTTTTTAGATACACAAAACAATCAAAAAAATATTTTTTACAAACAGTATCAAGAAAATTTAATACATTATGCATTTGGACATAAATTTGTTGCAACTCCGCAACTTATAAATTTTCTATACACATTTGTAAAAGAACAAGAAAAAACTTGTATACTGATTGATGAAAACAATACCCCTGTAGAAATACCTGATGTAAAAAGTTTTGCAAAAGAATTGTTAGGTGTTTACATCTTTGCCTCAAGAAAGTATGCAAAAGATTATAATGATATAAAAACACACAGATCAGTTGAAGGATTAACTGACTTATGACACATGGTGTTTTACTTTTTGCATTTAACAACAGTAATATAGATTATGTAAAGCAAGCAATATATTGTGCAAAACGTGTTAAAAAGCATTTAGGCTTGCAAGTACAATTAGTTACAGATGCTATTGATTATATAGAACAAACATATCCTTTTTATCAAAAATATATCGATCACATTACATACCAAGAGACGCCAAAATCTGCAAGGAAAAAATTTTATGACGGCATTTACTCAAACAAAACTTTAGAATGGAAAAATAGTGCAAGGGACACAGCATACCATTTAAGTATATTTGATAAAACTTTAGTGATTGATACAGATTTAATTATATGTAACAACAAACTCTTAGAATGCTTTACAAGCAATCAACAATTTATGATTGCAAAAAAATATAATCTTGTTAACACAAATAAAGTAGAACCTAGTTTTGATAAAATAAGCGATAAAAGTATTCCTATGTTTTGGGCTACAATTTTATATTTTGAAAAATCAAAACAATCAAAATTAATTTTTGATTTAGTTTGTCATATAAAAGAAAATTACAACTATTACAGATTAGTTTATGATATTGTTGAAAAAAAATTTAGAAATGATTTTGCTTTTAGCATAGCAATACATATTATCAATAATTTTCAAAATAATAAAAGCTGGCCCTTAGCAATTCCAACAGATATGTGGGTATCGACTGACAAAGATATATTGGTAGATATTCAAAATGATAAAATTAAATTACTAGCACATAAAGAGTATGATTATATCGTAGTCAAATTACAAGATGCAACTACACATATTATGAATAAATTTAGTCTTAACAAATATATTGATGAGGAATTTAAAAATGAGTAACGGAATATGTATTGTTGCTCAGAACAATAAGCAAACAGACTATGTGAGACAAACATATGGATTAGCACTAAGCATTTTAGCTAGTAACCCTAACACCAATATAAGCATTATTACAAACGACATTGTTCAGCAAAAATACAAAAAAGTATTTGACCATATTATAGAAATACCATGGGATGACTTAGCAAAACAGCAATGGAAAATAGAGAATAGATGGAAAGTTTATCATTGTACTCCTTATAGAAACACTATGGTTTTTGATGCAGACATGTTAGTACTAGATAAAATCAATTGGGATTATCACGATCATAATAATTTAGCATTTACAACAAACGTAAGCACGTATAGACAAGAAACAAGTAACAACAGGTATTATAGAAAAACGTTTGATGCAAATCTGTTACCTAACATTTATACTGCAATGTATTATTTTAAAAAACATCCAGAGGTAAAAGAATATTTTATACTTTTAGAACTTATTGTAAAAAATTGGCAGTATTTTTACAAAAAATACACTAACGTTAAAATGCAAAATTGGTGTAGCATGGATGTAAGTGCCGCCATTGCACTTAAAATATTAGGTATACAATCCTATTGTACTAATGAACAACTTACATTTACACATTTAAAACCTCACATGCAAAACTTTACACAAGTGCCTAGTAAAATATTTGACGCATGTAAAATTGATATAGATGATGGCATTTATATAAATGGATATAAACAAAAAGGTGTGTTACATTATGTAGAAGATGATTTTTTAACAGAAGATGTTTTATCTTGGTTAGAGGAGCAAGTCTAATGTTTTATATGCATTACGGAGAAGATGGAAATATTTTGTCAGTTGGTAATTCTATTGATAGTAATTTAAAATATATAGAAATAGACGAACAAATGTTTTTAGACTTCAACGAAGGACGAAAACAAACTTTTGAATATAAGGTAATTGAAGATGTAAAACTAAACGGAAAAATGCATGTAGTGCCTGTAAACATAGACTTTATAGATCAGTTACAACATAAAAAAGGAGTGATTAAAGTAAGTAATAATGAAGATAATTGTATAAAAATTATGCAACATAAAGATAAATGGGAAATTATTAATTGCTTAAATAATGAAACATCCTCTATTTTATCAGAAAATGATTACTATAGGGAATATTATATTACAAAAAATACAAACAAATACATCTTACTTGATAAGTTTGAAATAAATTTAAGAGATTTAGTATTTGAAAACATTTTTATAGAAGGGCACAGTGCGGAAAAGGAAGTTAGTATTATATGTTTTGAAAGTTATTTTAAACATATCCATACCATATCAGTATAATGGATTTTACAAATTTTAAAAATTTAATTACATTTGGTTGTAGTCACACTTGGGGTGCGTGTATGCCTGATATATTTGACCCTAAGGATAAGCACGGTCAGCAAAGACACGACGGAAAAATATATCCAAGCAAATACGCTTGGGGCAATATCGTTGCTTCATTATTTGGTTTAACGCACAATAACCAAGCGATGGCAGGAGCATCAAATAGATACATTTTATACAAAATTTTGAACCATGATTATGATAAAGATGTAGTATGTATACTTTGGTCGCATACACACAGGCATACTGTTTTTAAAAGTGAAAAAAGATATGAAAATTGGGGGCCTTTTTCTGTAGACACTAGCAAAGCGGCAAAGATGTGGTATCAGCATTGTTATCAAAGTTATGATAGTATTTTAGATACTGCACAGTGTATTAATCATGCAATGCTGTATTTGAATTCAAAGAATATTCCTAATTATCATATTTTGCAAACTAAACAAGGAAAAGATCTTTTTAAAGGATTTCCCAAAGAACCAATAAGATATATTTTAGATTCAAAAATACAAAATGTATTTTTTGATGAGTTTAGAAGGATACCACCTCTTGCACTTGATAATAAACATGCCGGTGAAAAAGCACATAGGAAATTTGGAAAAGCAGTTGCAAGATCTATCTTAAATAATAAACAAATTACAATAGGAGAACTACTATGAAGGTTATAGATTATGATATAATATATCTATCATATGATGAACCCAATGCAGAAAAAAATTATGCTGACCTGTTAACGAAAGCACCTTGGGCAAAACGTGTGCATGGAATCGAAGGATCAGATGCGGCACACAAGGCCTGTGCAGAATTATCTGAAACTGATAGGTTTATAACTGTTGACGGTGATAATATTATTAGAGCAGATTTCTTACAACAAGAATTAAATATTTCTAATGATGTTAAATTATCAGAAAGTGTAATTAGTTGGTGCGGAAAAAATTCTATAAATGGATTAATGTATGGTAATGGTGGGTTAAAGTGTTGGCCTAAAGAATATGTATTAAATATGCGTACACATGAAAACGCAGATCCAAATAATGAAGCAGCTCAGGTTGATTTTTGTTGGGATTTGAAATACATTCAACAAAACAGTTGTTATTCAGATGTATATAACAATGCAACACCTCAACAGGCTTGGAGAGCTGGATTTAGAGAAGGTGTCAAGATGGCTCTTGATAGAGGAGTAAAACCTAGTGTTGAGGACTTTTTAAAAGGACATTGGAAAAACTTACATAGACTATGGATATGGTTAATGGTAGGGTCTGATGTTGATAACGGATTATGGGCAATATATGGTGCCCGAGAAGGATTGGTTAAAACTATGTTAACGGATTGGGACTTTGTTAACGTTAGAGATTTTAAATATTTAAATAATTTATGGAAAGAAAAAGAAAAAGTAGATTCGCAAACTATGTTATTAGAAGCAATAGAAATATTAGGAGCATCATTAATTGATAGTTTAGATATACCTATAGGACAAATGCCATTTGATGAACAGCAAAGTAAGTTTTTCAAGACTGTTTATCAAAATCCTAGTAGGAATCCAAAACAACAATTTGTAATAGACCCGGAATGATCGATAATTTTCAACAGGTTAAAACAGAACTAGATAATGTAGGTTGCGGATTTTGCCTTGCTAAATGGACGCAAGTTACAATTCATTTATCTTCCGGCATCACTCATAGTTGTCATCACGTAGGTGCTCATAAAATACCCCTTGATGAACTTAAACTAAATCCTAATGCATTACATAATACAAAAGAAAAGAAATTGCGTAGGAAAGAAATGCTTAACGGCGAACGTCCTAAAGAATGTGATTACTGTTGGAGAATTGAAGACAACACTACAGAATATAGTGACAGAGTTCTAAAAAGTTCAAGGTCTTGGAGTCAAATAGATAAAGATAAAATATTACAAAATAATTGGGATGAAGATATATATCCTAGATATGTAGAAATAAGTTTTTCAAATGTTTGCAATTTTAAATGTGCATACTGTGGACCTCCTTTCAGTAGTAAATGGACAGAAGAAGTAAAATCATTAGGACCTTATAAATTAAAACAAAAACATTATAATGGAATTAAAAGCACAGAAGTTCCTTATACTAATAAAGAAGAGAATCCGTATATTGATGCATTTTGGAAATGGTTTCCAGAATCAGTAAAACACATGAAAGTGTTTAGAATTACAGGAGGAGAGCCACTTTTATCTAAACATACATTACCTGTAATACAATATTTAATAGATAACCCACATCCAGATTTAGAATTTGCAATTAACACAAATGCATGTCCTCCGGATATTCTATGGAATATTTTTGTAGATAAAATTGTTGAATTAGAGAATAATAAATCTGTTAAAAATTTTACTTTATATACAAGTGCTGAAAGTTACGGCAGTCAAGCAGAATATGTTAGAGATGGAATGGATTTTGATTTGTTTGAAAAAAATTTAACACATTTTATACAAAAAACAAAAAGGTCGAGAGTAACAATAATGAGTGCATTTAATATATTAAGTTTGCCTACATTGAAACCTTTTATAAGATGGTCAAATAAATTAAAAAGACTTTCGAGAGGCAGAGTGTTTTTAGATTTTGCATATGTAAGGCATCCAGAATTCTTAGATGTTAAAATTGCAGATAAAGATTTAATAGATCAGTATATTAAACCTGCTGTAGATTATATGATTGAAAAGGATGTATATACGGATTATGAAATATTTAAACTAGAAAGAATATATAAAGATTGTATTTCTAAATTAGAAAAAGAGTTTGATTTCAAATTAGAAAAATATCAATTTTACCAATTTGTAAATGAATACGACAAGAGACGTAATAAAAGTTTTTTGTTAACATTTCCAGAACTAAAAAACTTTTATAAAAAATGCGAGGCCTATTATGTATGATATAGCATTTATAAGTTATAATGAAAAGCAAGCTGATAAAAATTGGGAAATATTATCTAGTAAATTCAAATATGCCAAAAGAACGCACGGAGTAAAAGGTATACATCAAGCACATATAGAAGCGGCTAAAAAAGCATTTACTCCAATGGTTTGGTTTGTAGATGCAGATGCTGAAATAAAAGAAGATTTTGATTTCAGCTATATTCCGCCAAGAAAAGATAGAGATGCTGTGCATGTATGGAGAAGTCAAAATCCTATAAATGATTTAGAATATGGATACGGAGGCGTAAAACTTTTTCCAAGAATAGCTACTATAAATGTAGACGTTAATAAACCAGACATGACAACAAGTATTAGTAAAAAGTTTATACCTATGCATACTATAAGTAATACAACGATGTTTAATGTAGATGAATTTAGTACATGGAGAAGTGCATTTCGAGAATGTGCAAAATTAGCAAGTAAAACAATTGATAGACAAAACGAGGAGGAAACAAATGCAAGACTTAAAACTTGGACAACCGTGGGACACACTAGAAAGTTTGGTGAATATGCGATTCGAGGTGCTTACGATGGTATGGAGTTTGGCCTTTCTAGGGGGGCTGATCTTCGGTTAATAAACAATTACGAATGGTTAAAGGAGCAGTTTGATGCAAACACAAGAATTATTAGATAAATTTGAAATACTTTATCCAAATGTTGCTGATTTGCGTAGGGCTTACACTGATAAAGATTTAAGTAGTATTTTTAGATTACTAGATGCAAACGATGATTTACGCAAAGCAGTAATGGAAGAAAACTTACATAGTATATTTAGAATCATAAAAAATTATGATGTAGAAGAATTACGAAAAGCAGTCACAGAAAAAAATTTACACAGTATTTTCAGACTTGTAGATGACGAAGATTTACGTAAGTTTTTACTAGAGGATAATATATACAAATTATGGCCTTTACTACGTAGATTTACAAATACACAATTTGTAGATGCATTTAAAAGTTTTTTTATTAATAATATTGAAATTGACAATGATTGTTTTAGCAGAGGACAATTATTAAGTAAACAATGGTTAATTAAGGAATTGTTAAAAATTAATAAAAATTTAGGAACAGTGTATCTTTGTGCAGGATGGTATGCTACACTTGCAACAATGTTATTTGAAAGTAATATAAAGTTAGATAAAATTAGATCTTTTGATATAGATGAAACTTGTGTGCCTATAGCAAAAATATTTAACAAGCCTTGGTTAAAAGAAAACTGGAAATTCCAAGCATCAACTATAGATATAAATGATATAGATTATAGAGAACACACGTATCAAGTAACAAGAGCAGATGGTACTTCCTGCTCTGTTACTGATCAATGCGATACTGTTATAAACACAAGTTGTGAACATATTGGAAATTTTTCTAAATGGTATAACAATATTCCTGCAAATACAATACTTGTGCTTCAAAGCAATAATTTTAATGAAGTGGAGGAACATACAAATTGTGTCAATAATATAGAAGAATTTGACAACATGACACCTATGCAAGAAACTTACTATAAAGGTGCACTTGAACTAGACAAATATACGAGGTACATGAAAATTGGATATAAATAATTTTAGTCTAAGAAAATTGCAGACAGAAAGTTCCCGTGCTTTAAGTGCTATGCAAGCTACTAATAATAATATTCATCAATTCAATAAACAAGCTCATCATAATAGCCAAAATTGGTACAAAGCAGTAATTGAATGGTATATAAAAGAATATGGCGACATACCAAGTAAAGTAGGTCCGGGTAAAGATGTAAAATTAGTCTTAGGAGAAAACGTTGATACATGATATAAATTTACTAATTCAAGAAAAAACCAATATTATAGAATCTTGTGTCAAATATCAAAAGAGGAAATATCCTAATAGAACAAGAGATTATGACAAGTGTAGAAGAGATTTAAATTACATACTAGATGCAATGCTTTTTGATGTAGAGAATAACACAACACACAATACAATTTATATAGGAAACAAGTTTTGGATTAGAAACGAACGGCAGATATCAGTATACCAGGTAGAACTGGACGTTTACAATAAAATGTTTTCAATTATAGAAAATAATGAAAATTTTTCTGATGAAACAGTAAAACGTATGAAAGATTTGACAGCAATACTTTCAAATATAATTAAACAAGGACCTATGGAAGAACCAAATAGTTGGCATCATAGTGCATCGTTAAGGCTTAACACATATAATTGGCAACTTAAAGTTCCTAAGGTCGAAGAAATTAATGGCATTTTAGATGACCTTCATAACTATTCACCTAGTAAACAAAAAATGGTAAGATACCATATAGATGTATACAGGAATGATAATGATGAAAATAAGAAAAAAATTTATCGAGCTCATGCCGCGACTACAGAAAAAAAAGCTAGACACAATCCGCAAGTATTAGCTCCTTGGTTGTTGTTTTTTCGACCAAGAGATGAAGCAACTTTAAAGGACGATTTTAGACTTGCAGATTTTTATATGGATTTAGGTATAGCCACTAGTAATATTATTTACAGTGCCGCAAGTAGAGGGTTGGATACAGGAATATCTAAATGTATAAATTATGATGATTTGATTAAAGAGGTAATTGGATATGTTCCAGAATTAGTCATTGGTATTGGATATAGAAACAATGATAGACGATATATGTGTTTACATTATAATAAAATAATTGAGATCCCAGATTATGATGTTCCTAAACCAGAAATGGATGAATATATAACATATGTATAATTACGAAGATATTAAAACAATTCATCTAGAGGTTACACAAAATTGCCAAGCCGCATGTCCTATGTGTGATAGAAATATGAATGGTAAAGGAATAAATCCTCATATTAATCTTGATGAGCTTTCTTATCAAGATTGTACAAATATATTTCCTGCATCTTTCATCAAACAATTACATACTATGTACATGTGTGGCAATTTAGGTGATCCTATTGTTGCTAGAGACACATTAGAAATATTTGAATATTTCCGTTGGGCTAATCCTAACATGTGGTTAAGTATGAATACAAATGGCGGAGCAAAAAATGAAATCTGGTGGCGTAAACTTGCAAAAGTTTTTAACAATAAAGGTGCAGTAATCTTTAGTGTAGACGGATTAGAAGATACTAATCACATATATAGACAAAATGTAGTTTGGAAAAATGTAGAACGTAATATGCGGGCATTCATCGATGCAGGTGGCAGAGCAAGATGGGATTTTTTAATTTTTGAACATAACCAACATCAAGTAGAAGAAGCAGAAGCTCTTGCAAATGAGTGGGGTTGTGAAAAATTTATGAAAAAGAAAACTGGTAGGTTCATAACACAAGATTCAAAAAAGAAAGAGTCACACCAAGCAGTAAGTAAAAAAGGAAAAACAACTAAAGAACTTAAAAAGCCTGATAGCAAATATCAAAATAAAGCATTAAAACAGCAAGATGCTGTAATTCAAAAATATAATACAATGGATACCTATTATGATAATGCCTTTATTGATTGTAAAGTAAAAAAAGATAATAGTATTTTTATTACAGCAGAAGGTTTAGCACTACCTTGTTGCTGGACAGCAGGACGAATGTACAAATGGTGGCATAAAGATCCTAAAGTAGAACAAATATGGGACTTTATACCAGATAAATCTGCTTTAGATGCACGTAAAGGTTTAGACAAAGTTTTTGATACGGGCATATTTACAAATATACAGAATAGTTGGTCCAAACCAAGTTGCAAAGAAGGAAAATTAAAAGTGTGTGCAATGAAGTGTGGCACTGAATTTGATCCGTTTGGAGAGCAATTTAAATGATATTTAATTTCGCTACAATTGATGCTAATTTTGATGTGATAAAACAGAGTAGTCAATGGTATAACCTTGTCAATGAATTTAAAAAAGCAAAAAAGATTGGCTATATAGGACATGGCGGTAATCTTGCAATCGCTGATCATGCATCAATAGACGCCGCAAGATTGACTGATAAACAAACCTTTAGTTTAGGTTCAGCAATATGGTGTACATCTTTAATTAATGATCATAAAGAAAAATGGATTAGCAAATGGATAGGCATGACAGACGCAGATTTAGTTATACTTTTCACTGCAAGTGCGACAGATAAAGCATTTGACATAGCTGTAAACCACTGCATTCAAAAAAACATAAACTATTGTGTGATATCTGGAGTAGACAAATATCCAAAACAAATACATCTAAATTTACTAACCTATCATGAATATGAAGTAGCGGCGTTAGCGTTATCATACGAACTTTTAAATGCAGGAGGTTACCATTGTCCGGAAATAAAACAGTAGCATTACAGACTGCAAGAGCAGGATCAAAAAGTATTCCAAAAAAGAATTTATTAGAAGTAGACATGCATCCATTGTTTGCCCATTCTATAATGGCAGCTACAGATTGTGATTTAATAGACAGTGTTTGGTGTAGTACTGATGACGATACTATAAAAAGTTTAAGCACCTTTTATGAATTCAATATCATAGATAGACCTTTGGAGTTATCTGGTGATGATGACAGTCATCTAGACGTTATTAGACACGGCGTTACACATATAGAAGATAACATAGGCACTTGCGATATAGTAGTTTTACTTTTAGGTAATGTTGTTGGAATTGATAGTAAAAGTTTGACTGAAGCAATCAAAATGCTAGATGGATTCGATAGCGTTGTTAGTGTAAGTAAATTTAACATGTTTAATCCGTTTAGGGCGATGCAAATAAAAAACGGAGAACTTAACACATTTATTTCACAAGATCAAATACAAAGTTCTAAGCAGGCAAATGATAAAAATAGTGCTGGTGATATTTACTATTGTAACGGAAATTTTTGGATTATGAAACGTGATATAATATTTAAAGATGACAATAAACTTCCATTTCAATGGTTAGGTAACAAGATTCGTCCTTATGTACAAGATACATTTTTAGAGTTAGATGCACCTTGGCAAAAGGATTATGTAATACAAAGCATTAGAAATGACAAAGGTTTGAAATGAATTTTTGGGAACAAACAAAAAATATAAGGCCAGAAGAGTTTACAGATAGTAAATTATATGGTAGACGTTTTTGGAAAAACTTTCTAAAGACGCATGATTACTTTTTTGTAGAATTTCCGTTATCTATGAAAAATTATTTTTTACCTATGGGGTATTTTTTGTATACATCAAAATCAAAGAAAGATTATTTAAAATTTGTATATAAAAAGAAGACGTATGAAGAATACGTAAATTCTTGTAAATTAATACATGATACATTATGTAATTTTAATTATGAGATATTTAAAATACGCAAAGACGATCTATTTCGTGTAAAGGAATTCCCTCAATTTTGTATATTAATTAGAGAACTATACCAAAACGGATCTTACAATTATCCTTGCTGGAGATTATCAGACGGACTTGTATGTTCGCATCCTGGCCAACATTTAAATTTTTGTAAAATATTTTTAGGTATGCCTGTTAAAGGCTGGATATCTTTTCCTAAACAACGCACACAACAAAGTTTGCAATATTTACATGGCATGAACATAATTAAAAAGATTAATAATAATGATGATATAATAGATATACTAGGAACAAATATTATTTCAGCTTGTATACAAAAATATGATGATCAACAAGTTCCAAGCCTTTATCCTAGTATACCAAGACCAATTTGGTCTGATTATGACGGAAACGGAAACACAGCTTGGCCTTGGAACGATGTATGGAATTTCAACGAACACCTGCGTAAATCTAGTTTTTTAAAAATTATAGATAAGATAATACAAAATCCAGACAGTGTTAATAAATTTGTTGAGGTTAAAGTAGATTTTCCTAGCAATGAAATTTTAATTAATAACTTTTTTGCTTTTTTGCTTACTGAACAACAAGAAGATAATAAATTTAAATTGAAAGTTGCCAGACGTACTTAACATTGGCTTTTTTGCTGATAAGTATGTATATAATGAAAAAAGAATTACCATCAAAAACCTTTTGTTTACTTCCTTGGGTGCATCTTAGCACAAGACCAGATGGAAGTATGCGTGTATGTTGTACAGCAAATGCAAGTTCTGTAGGGCCGACTAATGACAAAGAACATGGTGGTCAAGTTGGTATTTTAAAGACAGAAGACGGAAAGCCTAATAATCTCAATGTTAGCGATTTTGAAACTGCCTGGAACAGTACCTACATGAAAAACGTAAGAATGCAAATGCTTAACGGTGAACAACCTCCTAGTTGTATAAAATGTTACAAGGAAGAGGCTGCAGGTCATAATTCGAAACGTATGTGGGAAACTGAATACTGGAGACAAAGAGTTGATCTTGACCAAATAATTGCAAACACAGCAGAAGATGGCAGTGTGCCTCCTAATCTTGCATACATTGATTTAAGATTCGGTACTAAATGTCAACTAGCGTGTGTAATGTGTTCGCCGCATGATAGTTCAGGTTGGATAAAAGATTGGAAAGCTGTATTTCCTGCTGTAGAAAATGCAAGTTTAAAAGAAACTATGCAGTGGAAAGACAAAGGTAGTTACAATGGAAGCAGTTACAATTGGCACAAACAAAATCCTACATTTTGGAAACAGTTTTATGAACAAATGCCAAGTATGCAACAAATTTATTTTGCAGGTGGTGAAAGTTTAATAATTGAAGAACATTATGAAATATTAGAACATGCTATCAAAATGGGTTATGCAAAAGATCTTGAACTTAGATATAACAGTAATGGAGTAGAATGGCGTGATGATCTATTTGATCTGTGGAAGCAATTCAAACTAGTACGTTTCCATTATTCTATTGATAGTATAGAAAAAATGAATGATTATATAAGATATCCAAGTGATTGGACTAGACAAAGTCAAGTCTTTCATATACTAGATAATTATACATCTAATAATGTAGAAGTAACTGTGGCTTGTGCTGTACAAGCATTAAACATTTATTACATACCTGATTTAATAAAATGGAAATTAAATCAAGGTTTTAAAAAAATTAACATGTGGCCGTTTGGGGCAGGAGGCGTAAATTATCACTTTGTGTATCATCCGCCGCATTTAAATGTAAAGGTTTTACCTAAATGGTTTAAAGAAGAATGTCGTAAAAAGTATGAAGAATTTTATCCTTGGTGGGAGGCTAATTGGGAAAAAGGAGTACCTAGTTGGCACAAAGGAAAAGTTGATTATAATAAATGGCGGAGTGCTAGTTATGGTATAAGTAGGCTGGAAGGTATGTTAAAATTTATGGAAAGCGAAGATTGGAGCATACGTTTGCCTGAAATGAAAGAGTTTTTAGATTTGTGTGACAAACAAAGGGGCGTCACATTTTCTGAAACTTTTCCAGAAATGAAGGATATATTTAATGTTTGCAAAAATTAATAGAATAAATGATGTTGAACCATATAAAGTGTTAGAGTATGAAAATTACATGCCAAATCTTAAAGATCAAAATGTAATTCGAAATATAGCAGAAAATTTTCAAAAAGCAATAGCACATGATATAATGTTTGACGAAGATGATTTACAATGGCTATATGGCTTTGCATATAGTAGATGTCATACAGTGAGGCATAATGATAACGGAACAGTTTTCATAAGCGGAAATTTACAAACTATATACAAGAAGTTCAAAGATAAAATTGACAATATTATACCTGGTGCTGAAAACTCACCAGTCGTAGGTGGAAACTTTTTTATTACTCCTAGTCAATACGGTTTACATAATGATAGTACAAGAGAAAAAGATTGGCAAGATACTTTAAAAAATACTCCTTTAGATAGTGATCGGAGACGTTTTGTTCCTTGGAGAAATGTAATTATTCCTATATATACATGTCTGCCAGGAGTTGAAAGCCATGGCGTATTTTTTGATCAGCGTCACATAGATTTTGCCCATGTTTATCATCATGGTAGAAAACCAGATCAAAAAGTTGCTACTACATATCCATTAGTTGATGATCATAAGGATATTGATTTTCATTTATTAGATGGAACAAAGCAAGATAGAGAAAAAAATTTATTACCATATAATGAAAATCACTTCGATCGTTACTTATATTATACGCCTAAAAGGAGACTTACTGGGCTAACACCAGAACTAACATGCAAATGGGAAGTAGGTAAACCTATAGTGTTTGATGCTGTTCAACTACATGCAACAAATAAAGGATTAAAGGATAGACAATGGAATACAAAAATGGGACTGTTGTTGACTTTCCTTAGAGAAATGTAATGAAAAAACTTGCGGTATTTGGTTGTAGTTGGTCATATGGTGTTCCTGGTGTAGGTGAAAAACGTAATAGATTATATGACTGCTGGCCTATAAGATTTGCCTTGCAAAATAAGGATTATGAGGTGTATAACTTTGCTAGAGGTGGTACGTGTGTAAATTGGAGTATTGCAAGATTATTACAATTTTTACAAACACCTTTATCAAAAGATTGTAAAATTGTTTTTCAAGTTACACAACCATATAGATTTACTTCTAATGTAGATGTTTGTACACAAGGTAATTACAATTTTTTACAATACGAAAATTATTTTGTAGATAGAGGTACAGATCCTATTACGCATATGCCTGGAAATATAGCACTTAGAAAATCCGTAGAAGCAAAACTTTATAGAAGTATGATAAAACATTATCCTGATACATATAGTTTTATTGAGCATGAAGCACAAATTGCTTACCTAAAAAATATTTGTGATTTTGTTTATAGGCATAATTCTATAAATTATAAAATTTTACCAAATTTGCAAAACGAGCATACAAAAATATTTAATGTAAGAGAAAAACTTACTAAGGTAAAATGGAAAGAATATGTTGCTGATGCTGGTGATCATTTTGGTCCTGATGGATTAGAATGGATAGCAAACATAGTCAAGGAAAAACTTAATGACTAATACACTTTGTCCTGCACCGTGGGAACACCATTGTGTTAACACTAATGGTCGTAATAGGCTATGTTGTAATGCTGTGACAAGTGCATCTAAGTTTTTAGATGGGTTCGAAGAATATTGGAATGGAGAAGAATTACAAAAAGTCAGACAACAAATGATTGCTGGAGAGCGTCCAGACGCTTGTATAAGTTGTTGGAACAAAGAAGATGCAGGCATAAAAAGTTTACGTCAAGGAATGATAGAAGGTTTAAAAAATAGAGAAGGAGAATGGGAAAAATTTACAAATGATTTAAATTATGTTCATAAATATCCATTATCTTTGGATTTGAAGTTAGGAAACTATTGTAATTTATCGTGTCGAATGTGTAGTAGTTATAGTAGCAGTACATATGCATTAGAATTTAAAAAAATCCTTAAGGAAACAGGAATAGACCTTGGTATAAATGATTATGAAAAGTATAATGTACAATCTAAATGGTATAACGAACCTAAATTTGTAGATACAATTAAAAAAATGATAAATGATGGATTACGACATCTAAAATTTACAGGAGGCGAACCATTAATGGTACCATCTGTAAAAAAATTATTAAATTATTGTATTGAACAGAATAAAGCAAAAAATATAGAACTTGTACTGATAACTAATGGCACACTACTAAATCAAGAGTGGATAGATATTTTTGCACATTTCAAAAATATTTCAATAATTTTTAGTATTGACGGCACTGAGGATACATTTGAATTTATAAGACATCCTGCCAAATGGATGGTTATAAAAGAAAAATTAAATTTATTAGATAAGATACAAGATGATAAATTTTTTATATGTATTTCCTTCACATATCAAATATATAATATACTTCAAATTAGAAATATGATAGAATTAATTAGAGAGCATAAAATTAGCATAAGTCCTACAATTTTAGATACACCTAATTATTTAGATGTAAGTTATGCACCTGATGCTTTGAAGAATGTTGCTATCACAATGATTGATAATATTAATCCATTAAATAATACGGAAAAGATATTTCTACGGGACTGCAAAAATGCATTAGGTAGAAATATTTTTGATAAAGATAAAAGTAAAAAAATGATAGAGGTTACATTGTTGAAAGACAAGTACAAAAATCAAAACTTTAGTGACACAGAGATAAGCAAATATTATGATTAAATGTTGGGCAACAGAAAATAGTGTGCAAATTGATCCACAAGGTTTTGTCAGGCCTTGCTGTAAGTTTGAAGGAAATTTTGGCAAATTTGAAAACTACGATAGCATAGATGCTATACTGAATGGTAAAGATTATACTTTACTTCGTAAACGGCATTCATTAGGAAATATGACAAAAGCATGCTGGAGATGTAAAGAAGCAGAAGATAGGGGTTATAGGAGTAGACGCCAGGCATATGAAACTAGATATAGCGAAAATGATTTTCAATTAGACATAAGTCCTGGATTATATTGTAACCTGAAATGTAGAATGTGTGGCCCTATTAACAGCACAGGTTGGTTTAGTGATAACGATAAGTTATATGATTTAGGCATTCATGGCATGCATAGTAGTAAATATAACGTTTATAACATGCCTCAGTATGATGTAGATAAGATAGTAAAGTTTATTGAATCCAACACAAAAAATATTGATATAGAGTTGAAAGGTGGAGAGCCTTTAATGTTGCCAGCAACAAAACATTTACTCCAGACATTATCAAAATGGGGAGATAGAATCCAAATTAATATGATTACAAATGGAACATATACTCCCGATTGGCTGCCGAACATATTGGAAAAATTTAGAATGGTAACTATAGGTATTAGTGCTGACGGTGTAGGCGAAGTTTATAATTATATAAGAGGTGATGAAGTAAAAAATACGTGGAAAGTATTTCAAAAAAATATATCTTGGTATAAAAAATTAAAATGTAAGATAAGATTTAATTTTACTTTGCAGAATACAAATATCCATCATTTATATAAATTTGCAAATGAAGTAGGAGCAGAGAATGTACATGTTATAAATTTAGTAAATCCTAAATTTAATTCAATTAAAATTATTCCTAAACAAGCACGTGCCTATATATTAGATCAAGTAGAACCTTGGATAGATATCTTAGGTAAACATCACCTTTATTATCAAAAAAAAGATGCACTTATTATTAAAAAAGAATTACTTAGAGACGAAGAAGTAGATTTAAAATTATATAATGAATATATTACTTACAACGCCCATTTAGATAAATTGAGATCACAAAATTTATTAGAAGTTGTTCCGCATTTAATTACAACAGAAGGTAGAAAATTGTATGAGTCAATCTAAAACTTTTTGTATATTACCATGGATGCATCTTGCTACAAATGCAAGCGGAAATCTGCGTGTTTGTTGTAATAGCACACCTGGCGAAAATTTTATTATGAACAACGATAAACCTTTCAAGATTCAAAAAGATGATTTAGAAGTTGCTTGGAATAGTCCTACATATAAAAAAATTAGATCTGAGTTGTTAAATGATATACGACCTAAAATGTGTACAAGATGTTTTAGGGAAGAAGATTCAGGTATTAAAAGTGCTAGACAAGGATGGAATGAAAAATGGAAAGAGGATATTGAATATATTATTAATGCACCTTTTAATATTAAGTATGTAGACATACGCTTAGGAAATTTGTGTAATTTGAAATGTAGAATGTGTAATCCTTACGCAAGTAATCAATGGGTAAAAGAATGGAACTTAATAGAAGACGCTTTAAGTCCGTCGGAATATAATAGATTAAAAAGTATGGACTGGCCTGAGAACAAAAAAACATGGCAAAATTTGTTTAGTCTTGCAAATACAGTAGAAGAAATATATTTGACAGGCGGCGAGCCTACTATAATAAAAGAGCAACATAAATTATTAGATTACTTAATAAAAAATGGACAAAGTAAAAATATTAAATTAAAATATAACACAAATCTTACTAATGTTCCTAAACACTTGCTAGATAAATGGTTGAAGTTTAAAAGAGTGCAATTAAATTGCAGTATAGATGCCACAGGTGAACTAGATAGATATATTAGATATCCTAGTAATTGGAATAAAATTGTTGAAAATTTTGAAACAGTAAGGAAGTTACCTAATGTTGGAATAGAAATACATTGTACAGTACAGATGTACAACATACTTAGACTGCAAAATTTAATTGAATGGGCAACTCCATATAATCATAAAATTTATTTCAACATATTAAATCATCCTGAGTATTTGAATATTAGATGCTTACCTCAGGATTTAAAGGCACAAGTTCAAAGTACATTAAATAATTATATAGAATTACCTAAAGTAAAAGGAATAATAAATTATATGTTTGCAGAAGATTGGAGCAATAAATTACCAAAATTTAAGCAATATACTGAGGAGTTAGATAAAAGCAGGAACGAAGATGTATATAAATTACTTCCAGAATTAAAGGAGATATTATGACAGATAAAAAAGTACCATTAGCCCAAAGACATGCACAAGCAAATTATTGGTTTAATTTCAAAAGAGATCCTTCATCTGTTGAACCTAGTGCAGAAGATATTAAATGTGAATTACAACTACAAGCATTAAGTGATTTTGAGAGATTAAAATTTGATATAGATTATGACCAGTTTAGAAAACAAATGAAACCCTATGAGGATTCGTGGGTACCTTATTTACAGCGTGAAGGTTTGAGTAATCCAAGACAAGGATTATGCTTATTTGGATTACCTGGTGATTCTTGTAGTGATAGTTTAAGTTTGCCTGAGGCTAGAATAAGAACAGGAAATAAACAATTACATGAATTAGACTTTAATACACCCACGCAACTATATAAAGATTTGACTTGCTTACACGAGTTAGTAGGATATTGGAATCCAATAGGTCGAAGTATGCTTGTAAAAACTAACGAAGGTGGATATTTCCCTCCACATAAAGATCATCCTTTACTTAACAGAACATGTTTTAGAGTAATTGCATTTATTGGACATCACGTTGATCACGAAGCATATGAATGGGAAATGAATGGCAGGGTTTGGAGAATCAAACAGAATGCATCTTATTATGTAGATACAAGGAAAACACACAGGACACATAGTTGGCAAAATGATAGTATACATTTAATTATGAATGTGCCTAAAACATGGGAAAACGTAATGAAATTAATGGCAGTGACCAAAAATTTCTAGCGTTGACAAAAAAAGTGTTGTGTGTTATAATTATATATGAATGAAGATTTAAAATGGAGTAACTATGACTTTACCAAAATCCCGTTTGAGGACATTGTTAGTGTCGGCCAGCGGACACTCTTATATAGAGACCTGTTTACTGTTAGCTGGCTCCTCGGAAGATTCTGTAACTACAGATGTAGCTACTGCTGGCCCTACGCAAGAAGCGACAGAAAAGATCATAGACCAACAGAACTCTGTCTTAAAACAATAGATAGTATAAAGGAGCAAGCACGTGGAAATGGCTTTAATAGTTTTCATTTTTCTCTTAGCGGCGGCGAGCCTACCTTTCACCCTGGATACTTGGACATACTCAACTATCTCGCTGATGATGTTAGCAACACTAATTACACTAGTGTTCATATGACTTCTAATTGTTCAAGACCTATGAAATGGTTTGAACAATATGTAGAAGTTGCTAAACCTTTTCACAGGGCTAGTATTACAGCAAGTCTGCATACAGAGCATGTAAATACAAAAGATAAGATGCAAGACTTTGCAGACAAACTTATTTTTTGTCAAGAGCATGATATACAAATTACAATTAATCAAGTTATGGTTCCGGAATGGTTTGAAAGAGATTGGGAAAACGCCCTTTTCTTTCACGAACAAGGAATCAACGTTACTCTTAAGCCGCAATCAGATCCTACTGCAAGTCGTGTTGTCGATGGTTATAAAAAAGAAGATTTAGAAAAATTATGGAATGGCATGCCTCAACGTGCATATACTGAAAGTAAACGTAAATGGGCAGAAAGACCTAAAGCAAAATGGTTAAGTTGGAAAGATTTCAACACTGAAGAATCTGTACCGCCACATTTTCAAGTTGAATTTGAAGATAGCAAAGGCAAAAAATGGTATATGGATCAGGCAGAAAGATTTAATGCTTTTAATTTTAACAAGTTCAAGGGCTGGAGATGTAATGCAGGATTCAGCGGAATAATTATAAGAGAACCTGACGGTAGTATTAAAAGAAGCTATTCTTGTCATGATGATCCTTTAGGAAACATTGAAACAGGATTTAAACTTTTTAATGCGCCTCAAACCTGCATAACAGATAGTTGTGTTAGTTCGGCTGACAGTAAAATACCAAAAAGGAAAACTAATGCGTCAACAACAGCAGATTAACAAAATAAAACAAACTCATAGTGACCCTACACAGTTTGTAAATATTCTTTCTGAAGATAAGATAAATTTTTTAATTGAACATTATGAACAATCGGATAAAAAAATAGAAAAAAATACAGGACCGATTATGCTTACTGTAAACGAAGGTGATGGCATAATAGATGATATATTAAAATTACTTAGACAAATGTATGGAAATTTTAATGTGCGTTCTGCCCATTTTTTTGATGTGAAAGATCCGCATATCATACATGTAGATGATGGCAAGGAGTTACCAGATAGTTTTAAAGCATTTACAATTCCTTTACGAGTAATTGGCAATGATGCAAGTAAGGCTAAATTAATTATGTTTGACCAATATTACTATGGCGGTGCAGCCAAGTTTATGAAAAATGGTCCTGCAGTCAAAAAAACTTTTTATAATACGCATTTGTACATTTATGACGATGTGCAAGGGTTGAATGACAAAGGTATTCCCGAAGAATATAAAGGCATGTTAAGTCATCTCAAAGAATCTTGGTATGATGGCTTGAGTATTAAAAGTTATTTTCCATGGACTATCGGATCTATAATTTGTTTTGATAGTTTAAGATTACATTGTGCAAGTAATTTTAAGACAGAAAATATAGAAAGGAAACTAGGCCTAAGTATTTTTACCACTCAGCCTAATTAATTATGGAATTAGTAATTAGTGAATTACATTTGAAAAAGCCACCTTGGACTTTGAGAAATAAATTAATTGCAGAACATTTAGAACCAAATAAATCTGTAATTGATATAGGAGGTGGAGCCGGAGATATTTTGAAATATTACAAGCCTAGTAAATATTGTAATATTGATGGGATGCCAGTTGATAATGTTGATATTATTTTAGATTTAGATTCAGATTATCATTTGGAATTAGAGGAAGGTTGGGATTATTCTATCAACAGTGGCATCTTAGAATGGGTAAAAAGGGTAGACTATTTCTTAGACAAACAAAAAAATTTAGCAAACAATTATATTTTTACATGGCATCACGATCCATTATGGGGAAGGATGAGTTTTAGTCGAATAGAAAGTATAATTAATGAAAATTATATTATAAATGATACCATACCTTGGGGCGGTAAGCAAAAAATATATAAATGTAAAGCAAAATGAAGAAATGTGTCTATCCTAATAATATTTTAATTGTAGGTAACGATGGTTACACTGATTCCTGTCCATTAGAAACTGCTAATTTACGTTTAGAAAATATTAATCAAGGAATACAAAAATCCTGGCAAAGTCCAAAGTATGCTGATTTTAGAAATAATTTAGAAGAGTATCTTAATAATAAAGATAAAATATGTTGGCAGTGCAACATGCTAGAAAAAAATGGTGGTATTAGTTTAAGAACAGAAACACCATTAATCACAGATTCTCCAGAACTGAAGGCTATCCAGTTTAAGTTAAGTAATCGTTGTCAACTTGTTTGTGCTCATTGCGGACCTAATTTAAGTAGTAGTTGGGGTAAATTTGTTGGCCAAAAAAATTATATTAAGCAGTTTGAAATCAAGGATCATGTATTAGATGAACTTAAAACATTAGTCCCACAAATGAACTTTATAAGATTTACAGGTGGAGAACCATGGATGGATCCAATGCATTGGAAAATACTTAAATCCTTAAAAGGTATAGATAAAAAAGACTGTGAATTACATTATATAACCAACGGACTATCAACTATAAGACCTGAACTATGGGAGGGTTGGAAGAAAATACAAATTATGTTAAGCGTTGATGGGTTTGGTGAAAGCTATGAATGGTTCAGAAGACAGGCATTGTGGAAAGATCTTTTACAAGCATATGAAAATTTATCTAAGCATCCAAATGTTAAATTAAAAATTAATTTTTCACTTACACCATGGACAGTAGATAGTCTAGCATCTGCGAAAGAATATTTTCAAAATCCATTTTTAGTTGTTCCGATTATGTCACCTTGGCATTGTAGTTTAGGAAGTTTGACCGAAGACGAATATAATAATTTGGGCTTGACAAAGTACGTAGAATATAGTAAAATAATAGGAAGTAATCCAAAAGGTGCAAAATATTTAAAGACCTGGGCGTTAAGTTGGGACAATAGATGGAATACACCAGGATTAGCAGAAAAGGTACATCCATGGTTGAACAAAATATAACAACAGCTATAGTAAACAAAAAAACACAATCTAAAGAAATTCTTGATTTTTGCGGATATGCAAGTACATTTACTAATGATCCTGCACATGTAAATATGTACCATAAAAATTGGGCAGACAGACCAGAAACGTTGCCATACTTAATTTATATAAGTGAACGATTTAGAAATAATAACGGCGACTTTTATGTTTTAAAAATTAATAATGTAATTAAGGCAATATCGGGCGTACAAATTAGTCCATTTGATACTAATGTAGCAATGGCAGGCATAAGGAGTTGGATAGATCCTAGTCTACGAGCTAAAATGTATATAGGACACCACCTTTTACCTTTACATTTATCTTGGGCAAAAGAAAAGGATTTAAAAACTATTTTGTTATCTTTTAATAGTTATAACAAACGGTTGATGAATTATTTTAAAAGATCAGGTATGGGAGTGCCTAAACAGCGTAATGAAACAAGATTATTTAATAACGGTGTACATGAAGTTCCGTTTAGTGTAGATATACAATATACAGAGCAATGGGTGTTGTACCACAAAATAGACGAGTCTTACGAACCTGATTGGAAAAAAATAATGTGGAATAAAAATAGTCGATAAATAGCTATATGCAAGATATTATAAAATCAAACACCAACACTTTATCTTATATACAATACATTGCATTGTTCATTGTTGTTGTAGGGTTTGTCTATGTGGATTTTACCTGGCAATTCATTGCATTATCGATATTAAGTTTTTATATATTTTCTATACTTGGTTTGAGTTTGACGTTGCATAGATATTATAGTCATAAGAATTTTGAATTCAAGAACAATATTTTGCGTAAATTATTTACATATATTGCTATATTAGCAGGTAGGGGTAGTCCGTTAGGATGGGTCTACATACATAGAATACATCATAGGCATGCTGATACAGAATCAGACCCGCATGGACCTAAGACTACTGGTTTAAGATTTTTTGGATTCAAACCTAAAGATACAGAAAATAAAATGAAGGTTTTTTTAGTAAAAGATTTACTTAATAAAGAACAATTATTTTATCATAATTATTATTTGTTGTTTATTTTAGGATTTATGGCTATTCTTGGTATAATAAATTTTGATTTTTTATATTTTGGTTACGCTATTCCGTTACTTGGTATACAATTTAGTCAAAACTTTTTTAACTTTTTTGCACACAAATTAGGGTATAGAAATCATAATACTAAAGATGATAGTACTAATAATATTTTACTATGGCCTCTTATTTGGGGAGATGCATGGCACAATAATCATCACAACAATTTAGCTAAATTTACTACAAAAGAAAAATGGTGGGAATTAGATCCTGTTGTGAGTATAGCAGGAGTAATTAAAAAATGAATTATTTAAAAAGTAATACAATAGTTGCACAAATAGTTCTTGCTATATCATTAGCTGGAACAATTTTTGGTTATTACAGTTACGGCATTACATTAGGAACCGTATTACTGCCTATATTAGGATACTTTTTATATGTAGGTTTAGGAATAAGTGTTACCTTTCACAGACAACTTACGCATAGATCATACAAAACACATCCTTGGATTATAAAATTAGGAACAATTCTTGGAACATTAAGCAACACAGGAAGTAGCATTGTGTGGGTAGCAATACATATGAATCATCATAGACACGCAGATACTGAAAAAGACCCTCATAGTCCAAGACATCAAGGATTAAAAACTTTTGCATTAGAGTATGATTTAGACACAAGCCGAGTGAAATGGAAAATGAAACATCTAATAGGAGATCCATTTCATATGTTTCTACACAAATATTATTTTGCAGTAATTGCTCTATGGAGTTTAATTCTATATATTATTGGCGGATTTTATCTAATGGTATTTCTACATTGGTTTCCAATGATAATAAGCGGAGCAATGAGTAATATTGTAAACTATATAGGGCATAAACCTAATTGGTGGGGTGGCTATCGTAGATATAATACACGAGATGATAGTATAAACAACTGGCTATGGGCGATTCCAAGCTGGGGAGAAACATTACACAACAATCATCATAAAAGACCTTATTCATACAGCCATGGTGAAAAGTGGTGGGAAATTGATATTGGGGCATATATTGTTAAGCTAATAAAGGCTAGATAATATATGACGCAAGTTATTATTTTTACTGGGACATCCCGAACTGATCCCAAAAATAAAATTTATTCTCAACAAGACATGACAGCAAGTATCTTGATGCGACCATTAGGTGCGTATCAGATTGCTTCTATATTAAGAGCAAATGGATATACAGTACAGGTTATAGATCGCTTCCATTGGTTAATTAGAGAAAAAGGTCGTGAATTTTACCGGGAAGTTATCCGGCCTCATATAGGAGCTGATACATTATGGATAGGATGGAGCAATACCTTTTGGGAAGGTGAACCAAGAGCTGGGCCTGAAGATTTAAAAAACATAGGATATTTGGCAGAGGCAGCACGTTCTGTAGGCATGCGAGAAGAAGGGTTGCAGGCAATGCAAAACTATAGGCAGGAGATAAATCCAAATATTAAATTTGTAGTTGGTGGCGCAAAAACTTGGAGATGGAGTCAACAGGATTTTAAGTTTTTTGATTATTATGTAGAAGGCTATGCTGATGTAATGGCTTTAGAATTGACCAATTGGTTAGCTGGCAAAGGAGATAAGCCTGCTTGTAGACCTAACGATGACGGTTCTGAAATACTAGATTACGATAAACGTGGTGATAAATTTGACTTTGTAAATCATGTTCATAGATGGCATCCTACAGATTATTTAAATCAAGGAACTTCTTTACCTATAGAAATTGCAAGAGGTTGTATATTTAGATGTGCTTATTGTAGCTTTCCGTTAAACAATAAAAAGAAATTAGATTTTATTAGAGAACCAGAGCAACTGAAAGAAGAATTTGTAAGAAACTACGAAGAGTATGGAGTGACAAAATATTACTATGGAGATGATACTCATAATGATAGTGTAGAAAAACTAGAATTTTTGTATGATAAAGTATACTCTCAGCTACCTTTCAAAATAGAATTCGCAACATATCTAAGATTAGATTTGCTTGCCGCACATCCACAAACTATACCATTGCTGTTAGAAAGTGGATTAGTAGGAACATTTTTTGGTATAGAAAGTTTCAACAAAGATGCTAATAAAACCGTAGGCAAAGGAGCTACAGAGGAAAAAATTTATGAAAATTTATACAAATGTAAAGATGTTTGGAAAGATAAGGTCCACATTCACGCTGGTCTAATAACAGGTTTGCCTAATGATAGCGAAGATACTATACTAGATTGGGGAATGAGAGCTACTAGTAAAGAATCACCTATTGACTATGCTATGATTACTGAATTACATTTATTTCCTAAATGGGGTAAAGACACTCATTGGCTTAATAAAATGGAATTAAATCCTGCTTTTTATGGTTATGAGTTTGAAGAAGATGGCATTCAATATACAAATAATGTAGGATTAACAAAAAGCAGAGCGGCTCAACTAGCAGTTCATTTATTAAAAAATATGGATGAGCAAAAAAAGGGCAAAGATTGGTCTATGAATAAGAGTCAAATGCAAGGATGGTATAGTTTTGCACATGCCGCAAATTGTGGTATGACCACCCATGAATACTTAAATAAGGGTCGATTAGATATTTTAAACCGTAGAGAAAGTATTTTAAATAATTATTATGCAAAATTAAAAAACGGTGCTAAAATAGAACAAAACAGAAAGGATAGTTATGATGGCTGAACATTGGGGTTACCATGCTTTATTTGATTGTGCTGAATGCAATTTGCCTAGTGTGACTAGTAAAGATAATGTGCTTAATTTTCTAAAAGAGCTTGTTTTAGAAATAGATATGGTGCCTTTTGGTGATCCATTCATTGAACACTTTGCTACACACGATCCGCAAAAAGCAGGTATTAGTTTTTTTCAAATGATTGAAACAAGTAACATAAGCGGACATCTTTGTGATATAAATGGTGATGCATATATAGATGTTTTTTCATGCAAAGAATATGATGTAGAGAAAGCACAGGCAGTAGTACAAAAATATTTTTCACCTAAGAAAATTAGATTAAATTATATCACTAGATCTGCAAGTTAAGGATATGTGATGATTCTTTTGTTCACAGATGTTAGTCATACTCCTGGTATAGGCAAATATGCTGGAACATATAAAGTTGCGACAGAATTACGCAAAAATAAGTTTGATACCCAAGTTATTGATTGTTTTAAATACTTGGGTATTAAAAGGTTGAAAAAGATTCTTGATAAGTTCTTAACAAATAAAATTATTTTGATTGGTATTAGTAATACCTTAATGTATAATCAAAAATTTATGTGGGGCATCACTGACAAAGAATTCGAGGAATTTGTAACTTATGCAAAAAAAATAAATCCTAACATAAAATTTATGGTAGGAGGAGCAGGCGTTACACAATATTCTAATTGGCCATATATAGATTATTCTATAATAGGTAAAGGCGACTCAGCCATAGTTGCTTTAGCTAAACATATTTATTCTGGCACACCATTGATTTATAGACAAAATGCTTTTACTAAATTAGTAAACGGCGATGACTATTTTTATACCCAAGATGAATTTGCAAAAAGTTATATTAGGTTTGAAGATAATGATGTTGTTTTAGATGGTGAAGCATTGCCAATAGAAATAGCAAGAGGCTGTATTTTTAAATGTGCATTTTGCTTTTTTGACTTAATAGGTAAACGTAAAGGAGACTGGACAAAAACAGAGGATACTATATATAATGAAATGATGTATAATTATAAAAAGTTTGGCACTACACAATATATGGTAAGTGACGAATTGGTAAATGAAAGTGTTGAAAAAGTAAAAATGTTAGCAAGAATAGCAAACAAATTACCTTTCAAGCTAGAATATACTGCTTATGCTAGATTAGATTTAATTGTGCGATACCCTGAAATGATTCCATTGTTGCAAGAAAGCGGAGCAGTCGGACTTTCCTTTGGAGTTGAAACATTTAATCATTCTGCAGGCAAAGCAGTAGGCAAAGGTGTTGACCCTAATGTTTTAAAGGACACATTAGTTGAATGTAAAAGACAATGGAAAAATAATGTTGTCATAAGTGCAAATTTTATAATAGGTTTGCCAGGCGAGTCAAAAAAGGATATTGAGCAGACAATTGAATATTTGTTAACTGTTGATTGCCCTATTGATGCATTTGAATTAAATTTATTAACAATTAAGGATGACAGTGATGGTAGGCACGGAAATAAAATGGGCAATGATCCAAAAAAATATGGATATACTTTAGAAGATAAACAATGGAAAAATAATCAAATGAATAGAGTTGAAGCCAATAATTTTTTAAATACTATAAAGAATGATCCTTTAGTAAAAAATAAGAGAAAATTTATGAGTGCTACATACATAGGAAGAATAATGAGTTTAGGTTATACTATAGAAGATATTTTTGATTTAATGAACAACAAAACTTTTATAGAAACAATACAACAGGTAAATTATAAAACTTACCAAAAGAAAGAAGAATATTTTAAAAGGATTATGTCTCTATGATTGATTTTACATTTTGTGCTTTTGATTTAGGAATTACTACAGAACAAAAAAATAATATGTTACAAGAAATTCTTGCTTGTCCTGATCCTTTTTGGTATTATGATAAATTTCGAGGTTGTAAAATGTTGCCAATATATAACGGAGGAAGTCTTACAAATCACACTGCTAAAGGCAACCTAATGTTTACTAAAGCTGGATTAAAATGTGATACACTTATGCACGTATTAACACATAAAGTATTTCCATTTATGGACCCAGTTGGTCGTGTTACTATTCTAAAAACTGATAAAAATACAGCACTTAATGAGCATATAGATTGTAACGAAGATGAAGTCGGTTCCTTACAGCACAAGTTTAGAATAGCATTAAAAGGGCAGATAAATACTTTATATTTTATAGATAAGAAGTTACAAAAAGTTTACATACCAAATAGTTTTGATACATATGTGTTAGATGGTGGACATCCTCATGCACTTGATCCTGGATCTGAAGAAAAAATTACTTTATGTGTAGGAGCGCCTTGGAAAGGAAATCATATTGCTAGTTACAAAAAGGTTTTAGATAGTGCTATACATAAGTTAAAGGTAAGTAGACCAGATATAATAAAAGAGGAATGGAAGAATGGTTGATATATTAATATACGTTTTTATATTTTTTGCATGGACATTTATATTATATTGGATGCACAGAATTTGTCATTATGTGCCATACCTGAAGCAAATACATTGGCATCATCATAAATTTGTTACAGGACAACAACCAACATGGATGTGGCAAAATCTTTTTCTTTATAGTGATGATTGGATGAGTACATTAGATATTGTTGTTACAGAAATAATTCCTACACTTATATTTTGTTATTTTACAGGTCATTGGTGGGTAGCTGTTTGGTATTACGTCTGGACAGCATTTATTCAAGAATGGTTTGAACACAATCCTAATTTTAACCTATGGCCGTTTAGTGCAGGAAAATATCATTTGAATCATCACAAATATTGGCGATATAATTTTTCTTTATTTTTTCCTATTTGGGATATAGTATTCGGCACTCATAAACCAATTACCACAAACAATAGTTAGATATATATTATTATGATACCTCTTTCTGAAAATAGTTGGAATGCTTGGAAGTATGACGACGGACCTTTATTTAGTAGGTCAAAAAACCCACAAGAAAAATTAATTCCTGTATATAAAAAAATGGATAGAAAAATCCTATCATTAAAAGAAGAAGTAATACTTGCCGCAAAAAGCACAAAGGATCATTTTCCAAATCAAAAATTAAATTTATTTTTCAGTGGTGGCTTGGACAGTGAATTGATGTTGAAGGCTTTTTTAGAAATAGGAGAAAAGCCTAATATTTTTATTGTAAGATACGAGAATGACATAAACTTATACGATGTAAGTTATGCTGTTTCTATTTGCGGGTCGCTGAATCTTGACTTTAAAATTATTGATATGAATTTAAAACATTTTTTTGAACAAGATGCAGAAAAAGTTGCGGAAGATGCACAATGTGACAGACCTCGTATGCTACCTAGTATGACTTATGCGGATAATGTTGATGGTCTATCAATATTGTCAATGGGTGATATGTATTGGGCAAGACCGCATGATAATTATAATGTAAAAGCCCAATGGGTAGCAATAGAACTTGAAAGTGATTTTGCGGCTGATCGATATAATATATTACATAATAGGCCATGTATACATTTATGGGCTAGATGGTCACCTGGCATGATGATGGCTCATACGAAATGGAAGTGGTTTCATAGATTAATCAATGATGAAATTAAAGGAAAGTTAGGAAATAGTTCTAGCAAAATGCAAGGTTGGAAAGAAGAGTTTCCACACATAATGCAAAGAGAAAAAGTACACGGATTTGAAAAAATAGATCCTTTGATAGAAGAGTTTGAAAAGTTCTTAGAAAGTAAATGGAACGGGCTTCCTTATAGAAGACAGTATGATATGACTTTAGATGAATTATATAAAATGGTTACAGGTTTGGATTACGCTGAATATAACGCTTAGTTTTTGTGCCATTTACTAAATGATCTAATAAATCTTTTATCTCTATAAACATATGATTTTCTCTATAATTGTGTATCATTCCATTTACAATAAAATCTATTTTTTCACAGCCTTGATATTTTGGAAAGTATAAAAGATCATTGCTCCAGTTTTTTCCATAAAAAGTAGGTTTAATAAACAAGTCCCAATAGTTTATTATACTAATGGGTTCTTCACCTTCATAAGATAAACCTGGAATATTGTAGTAATTCCATGCATTGCACACAGAGGTCAGTGTACCCTCCATTAGCACACTTGCAAGTAAATGCTCGTCTTTTTCAAAGCCCACCACTGTATGACGCTTATTTCGCTGTTTATAGGCCCTTAATCGTGCATATTCTACACTGTTAGCTGACTCTAATATGTAGTGTTTTCCATTATGCACATATGGATCTGGCCCGTTAAATCCTTCTATCCATGTAAGTTTATCAGATATTTTTTCTAAAAATATGCTATGTAAAATTTGGTTAGGTGGAATTTTATGTTCTTGCGATTGGGCTAGTATAGTATCTTTTTCTTTGTAAGGATCTATTTCAACTATTGTTACATCTATATTCCATTTAGATATACATTGTTGTACATTTTCATATTCGTTATCATTATATCCCTTCATACGCATAAAAGCACAAGGAATATTGACACCAACGTCTTTGAAAGCTAGGTATGTTGCTTGACTGTCAGTGCCACCGCTAAAGCTAAGAATACAATCATTGTAGGTCTGTAAAATAGAATTAGCCCGCTCAGCAAATTCAACTCTAGGAGAACCAACTGGGCGGGCTAACGGGGTTACATCAATATAAAAATTATTTTTATCGTCGAACCCATATGACATTTAGGCAGTAGTAGATTTTGGTTTTCTACCAGCCTTCTTAGGTGCTTTATCCTTTAGGCTTGGGTCAACAACTTGTGCAATTATTTTTGCCCATGGTACAACGTTCCATGTACGTTCATGTGCATAGTATAAGAACATGTTTATTGCTGTTGCTAGACCTGCAAAAATTGTTGCGTTACCCCAACTACCTGTAACAAGGAATGGGATAATAAAATTGTTTGATGTAATAACAATTCTCCAGGTAATCATCTTAGCGGCAGATCTACCTTCTTGATCATCAAATGCTCTTGCAGGATTTTCTTTCCTCCATATTTGGAAATAATTCCAGGCTCTTTCGTGTAACCAATACAATGTACTGTTTATTAGTGTCGCCCAGCCTGCAATTTTTAAGCCCACTAAAAGACTTCCCGTAGCAAGAAAGCCATTCACTATGTGAGATATAGTAAGCAACACTCTCCAGGAAACCATTTTAGCAATAGTTCTAGGGTGTCTTTCATTAAACTTAGTAAACATTTTTTCTCCTTTATTTATTAAGTGCGTATATAACTATTTATTCCATTTTAGACTAGCTGGATTTATTTTTGGTACAATTGGACCTATTTTATAATTGACAGAATACACTTGTAAACCGTCTGCAAAGCCATGTTCTGTGTTAACAAACCTACTTGCGTTTGTCTTTACATAATTAATACCTTCTTGCCAAATAGTATGGTGTTTTGTACCTTTATGGCCTTCAATATACCAATGATCAAATTCACTGTACCAATCTAGCGTTGCTTTATCAGCTTGATACCATGAATTATTCCAAGAACTATACAGTAATGGCCTAAGCTCTCGTTCATGCATAGTTCTAAATAGATCAGCTGTCATATTTTTTCCATACCAAAAAGGCTGTTTTTCTGGTGTCAATTCTAACCAGTGTTTTATTGTGTATGCTTGTTTGCATAATATATCTACACTTTCAGGCGCCCAATAAAAATACTCTACTGTGCTGTTATCATAATCTCGTATATGGTTTTCTATAGTTATGATATTAGTCGATCTATCATTAAATCTAAGATAAAAATCTCCGTTTGAGTGTATGAAAGTCCTAGGTTTTTCAATACCAAGTATCAATCCTATTTTTTTACTTTTGTCAAATTGTTTTCTAACATCATTAAAATGTATGTAATTAAACCTTGTAACATTTAATGGATTTAGTCCTTCACGCTTATCCATTATCCAACTAGCATCGCCTTTGGAAAGCCAAGAATCAAATAAGTAATCAGACATATCTAATATTGTAATTTTTGTTTTCGGAGACAGTTTCTGTATTTCTTTTAGTCTTGGTATAGTTTGTAAATAATGCTCGGCCGCCGCATTTTTAGGATCTTTATTATTAGGGTCTATATCAGTGTAAGATAAATTTGCTTTTTCCATTGTGTTTACAATAATTTCATCTATGATCAATCCTTGCCTAATAAAACTATTTGCTATATTTTGACTGTCACTACCTCCACTATAACTTAGTATTAAATAATCATAAGTGTCTCTTAATTGTTGAGCACGGACATCATATAATTTATCTAATGTTTGAGTAGGCTCAATATGCCAATTGTAGTTTTTAAAAGTATCAGTATTAAAATGCCATTGTACATCTTGATTTGTAGATTGAGCAAAAAAACAAGCCTGAATTTTGCTATCAAATTCTATATTGCCAACGGTGTAGTATCCTAATTTTTTGTTAATTTCATGCATCTCATGAGTACTTATCATAGTTATATACGCAGATAAATATTACTGATGGAATCCAAAATCCCTATAATTGCAGCACCTATGAATCAAGTTTCCGATGCAAATTTAGCTATTGCCTGCCACCGAGCAGGTATAATGCCTAGTATAAGTTTTCTTAACTTTGTAGACAAAGATACCCATACATGTGATTTTGAATCTTTTTTACGAGATGTTGAATACTTTACATCTTCAACTAATACAAACAAACTTATTATAAGTGTCAGTAGTAAAACCTTACTTAGAAAAGGAATACAAGATCAAGTTGTCAAATATTTTAACAAAATAAAATTTTCTCATTTAGAAATAATATTAACAGAAAGATTAGAATTTACAAATAAAAAATTAACACAAAACGATAAAGATCTTTTTGATAGTATAGAAGAAGCATTAAAAAGTTTACCTAAAGTAAAAATTATGTATAAAGCACTTGATGTATATAGTATTATACAAATTGCAAAATATACTGAATTTATAGATTGTTATGTACTTAAATCTAACAAAGGAGCAGGAACAATATCAAATTATACAAGCAATATATATGAAAGTATAAATTTGTTTAAAACAGAATGTCCTGGAAAAGAAATAATTGCAAGTGGCGGAATATCTACTGCTAAGGAAATAAAAAAATGTATCAAAGCTGGAGCAAAAGCAGTAGCAATAGGTACTTTGTTTGCTTTTGCAAAAGAAAGTAAAATTTCTAATGAATCAAAAAAAGTTATGATACAAAAAAATAAAAATGATTTAGACATAATTTCTGGTTATCAGAATGGAGTTGTCTTTAATAAATTAGAGAAAGATGATAGTAACAACACATTTAGTCTTATAGAAGGCATTAAATCCCCTCACAAGGGTCATTTATTTGCTGGGCATGGATTAAATAATATAACAAATATTTTGTCAGTGCAAGAGATAGTGGATAAATTATGGCCGAAAAAATGAAATTTAGCTTAGACAGTTTTTGTCCTGAAGCATGGAATCAAATAGAAATAGATGCACAAGGTGATTATAAAATTTGCTGTTTAGCAAATTATGATAATGATTTCGGTATGGCTCTTGATAAAGACGGTAATGTAATGAATGTTAAAACACACACTATACAAGAAGCAATGAATAGTGAAACACATAAACAACATAGAAAAGAAATGAGCCAAAACATAAAGCCAAAAAGATGTAGGAACTGTTGGGATAGTGAAGAAAGCACAAGAAATCAAGAAGGTTTTGGTTATAAAGATAAATTTAAAAAATATGGCATAAGCAAAAGACAGCGTGTAATAAGAAATACGAGTAATGTAATTCCTGAGTATACCAAATGGAACGAGGCACATCTAGTTACAAGCGAAGATGGAACCTTGGATGTTGAAAATGTAAAACATGTAAATTTAGATTTGAGATTTGGAAACTTATGTAATCAAAAATGTATTATGTGTAGTCCGCAACATAGTAATCAATGGTACGATGATTGGGTAGCAATAGGATACGGAGCTCCACAATATAATAGAAAAAAAGGAAGATATAAAAAAGGTAAAGCGAAAGAGTTCGAGTTTTTCTATGATGAACATAATAGAGTCAAAATGGCTGGAATGGAACCTTGGTGGGAAAGTGAACAATGGTGGACTATGTTTGAGAAACAAGCAATGGACTTAAGGTACATATATTTTACAGGAGGCGAACCATTAATTGTTCCACAAATGCAACAATGTTTAGATAGGTTAATAAACAAAGGGTATAGTAAGGACATTCAGCTAAGGTATGATACAAATTTATCTGTAATAAACCAAAAGGTTATTGACAAATGGAAAAATTTTAAAGATGTTTTTTTATGTATCAGCGTTGATGATACCGATGAAAGATATAACACAATAAGATATCCAGGAAATTTTGAAAGGTTAGAACAAAATATTATTAAATTAAAAGAAAACGGTATAGATATACATTACATAAGCACCTGTGTTGGCATTGCAAGTCCTTACAGTGTCCAACGTATATATGAGTTTGGAAAAAAATATAACATAGATACAAATTTTAGATTTTTAGAAGGTCCTAATTGGCTTGATATTAGAAACTATCCTGCAGATGCTAAAAAAGAAATAATTGAAAATTTACGCGATTATTCTACAGATAAAAAATATACTAGATGGGCAAACGCCGAAATAAAATTATTAGAAAAATATATGGATCATAGTGAAGAAAAACATCTTAAAGAATTTATTAGAGTCATGGATGTTCTTGACAAACAAAGATCGACAGACTGGAGGAAAGCGATGCCAGATGTAGTAGATCTTTACAAAACATATTGCCCCGACATATATAAGGAAAAATAAATGCATTATTATAGAATAGGAAAACTTAAAAAAGAAATTGTGCAAGAAATGCTTGCCGCAGTGTTAGAAAAAAGTGAACCAAGTAAAGGTTATCATTGGATTGAATTTGATGATAATTTAAATTCAATGTGGAATAATATTTGGGAGAACAAAAATTTAAAAGTTAGACGCTGGGATAATAAATGGATACAAAAAGCATTTTACAGTCCTGTCGGTAAAGGTTGGAAAATACATAAAGATGGAATAGATTGTAAAGTTGCATTGAACATTGCATTACAATCAAACGAATCTGATTGGGTGCGGTGGTATGACGAAGAATTAATAAATGATCTAGCAGATATAAATGTTACAGACGGTGACAAGGGAAAAGGACATAGTAGAAATATACCTATTAATGAGTACGAAGATATTTCTTTTATAGATGAATTAAAAGTTGAACAAGGGGAAGTATATCTTGTTAATACAGATGTATTTCATAGTTTCTATTGTGGAGGTCCTAAAGATAGAGTAATTGTGCAAACTAAATTTCAGAATAATCCAAACTGGAATACTGTATTAGAAAATGTAAAGAAAAGTAATTTTACTCTTCAAGCCCGTGATTAAGACAAACAATTTCCCATGCTTCATTCCATTCTTTTTCAGCTGTCAAATTGTTTTGCCATTGATCTTTAGCCATTTCTTCTTCTAAATCTAATCCTTTATCATCTGCCCATGTAGATTTTATTTTCATCACTAATTGAGAAGAATCTGTGTATTCCATTACTCTCCAAGAAAGGCATTTTCCAGTATCTAGATATTCTGATTTAATCCATGCTTTGAATTCATCAGATGGTGTATACCATTCGGCGTCAGTATGGGGTCTCATAAAAGTTTTGCTGTAAATTGCCATAATCTATCTCCTACTATTATTTATCACTAAATATCATGTAATAGATATAAAGAGGTTACCGATGAAAGTCCCCCATAAAGAATTAGGTTACTATATATGTGATAACAAAGTATTTACATCTAAAATACATGCTTGTATATATGCAACTCAGCATAAAAAACAAATAGAATGGGTTTTTAACAATGATGTTTTTGATAATTTCCCATGGCAAATAGAACCTCAAGAATCACTAGATGAACTGTATTTCCAAAGGGCTAGGCAGATTAGAGAACAATATGATTACATATGTTTGGCATTCAGTGGTGGTGGAGATAGTAATAATATACTTGAAGCATTTCTAAGACAAGGCATTTTTATAGATGAAGTCGTTACAAATGTAATGGAAGACTTGAATAATTTGACAACTGTAAATCGCAATGAAATAAACAATTGGAACGAGGGTGCAGAATATAAATTACAAACAGAAGATAGACTAAAAGCACTTAAGAATAGAAGTCCTAATACAAAAATAAGTGTAATTGATCTTAGTAAAGGACTTTTTGAATTATTTAATTCTTATGGTGATGCTGGATGGATTGAAAAAACTAGAGAGAGAATGAATCCTAGTGGTTTCATGAGGCATAATTTCCTCCATATGAAAGAAATACGTAAAAGATTTGATAAAGATAAAAAAATATGTATGTTACTTGGAATAGAAAAACCTCGTACATATATCAAAGGAAACACTTTTAAAATGTGTTTTAGTGATAAAGCTGTTAATATTGCAACAGTAGGAGAATTTATTCCTGAATATAATAATACTAGTATAGAATATTTTTACTGGCATCCAGAAGGCGCAAAAATAATTGCAAAGCAATGCCATGTTATTAAAAGATGGTTAGAACACAATCCTAATTATTTGCCATATTGGAAACCTAGAAGTATAGGAGACATATGGACTAATCATAGAAAGTATCATGAACGTATTTTAAGACCATTAATTTATAATAGTACTTGGCACCAAAATTACTGGCAAGCAAACAAAAGCACAAAAGATTGGTATAGTGAGATAGATGATTGGTTTTGGACTGCTCATAAAAACACTAAAGAACATGCTATATGGAGGCAGGGTCTTGATTACGTAAAAGATAATGCAAAAGACTGGATGATGCCTGGCGATGTAGAAGGTTTAAAGGGTTTCTTGCATGCATACGAAATTGGCGAAATGAATCCTATAAAATTAGAATTACCTACAAATAATGTTGTTTTAGCTGATTAGTTTAAGTCTACCCAAGCTGCGCCAGTATATCCTTGGAATTTTGTTCCTGTAGTGTTAAAGATCATCATACCTGCTGTCGGGCTTGTAATTGCGGCGTCACGTGTTGCATCGTCTGCATATGTAGCTAATTTAATTGCACCACCAAATTGGACTTCTGCCGCATCTGCTTTGACTGTTATTGCAGTGTTTACTACACCAGAACCGTCCATTGTTTTGATTGCTAGTTGCGTTGGGACAATGCCTGTTGCTATTGTTCCATCAGCTTCTGCTGTAATAAATGCGCCATCTACATAATTTGTGCCATCATGTCCACCAAAAACAACTCTGTGTAATACATCATTGTTTTGTACTGCTAGAGGTGTATCATATGTTCCTCTTGATCTACGCATTAAAAATCTAGGACCATCACTTACAACATTTGAGTTTGCAAGTGAGTAAAAAGGAATTCCTGTTGGCGCTGTTGTTCTACCATTAAGTACACCAAATGTTGTAAATGTACCTGTGTAATCAATTGTTGCTCTTGTTAGAGGTACACCTGCATTATTGTTTACTATAAATCTCATTAATCCTGGAACTACTGACGCACCAAGTGTACCATTAGGGTCAACATCAACACTTATTTGCGCCGCACTAACATTTTTACTTAATTCTCCCCAAACTATGGCACCTATATTATCACCAAGTTGTAAATCTGTAGGCGATGCCTTTGTACCTCTAGCTCTAGATATTCCTAAGTAATGTCCATCTGCGTTATCATAATAACCTGCCGCAGAAACTACTGTTTGATCTTGTGCTGTTGCTGTACCACTAATTTGGTTTGCGGCTATGTTACCAGTTGCTGTTGCGTTTCCATTTATATTAAGTGTTGTAACTGTAACAGTGTTAGAATTTACATCAGCTACAACAATACCATTTTCGCCATCTAATATCATTGCAGAGTCGTCAGCAAAAACACTGCCTTTTACATCACCTGTATGATAACCAGTTGTGTTACCTACTACATTTCCTGTAAGGTCGCCAGTTAAATTAAATGCCGCATTTTGAACTGTTGCTCCATTTAAATTTAAAGTTCCACTGAAAGCACTTGTACCTGCACTTGTGATATTTCCAACAACATCTCCTGTCATTGTTCCTGATATCTGTGCCGCTGCAATTTGTCCTGTAGCTGAATTAAAAACAACTGTACTATCGTCTGCAATTAGGTCCGCTTGTACTCTTTCAGCTGTAATTTGGCTGTCTATATTTAATTGATTAAACCATGCTTCGTTCCAGTATTTTGATGGTGAGCCTAGATTATGAGTCGCATCAACATCAGGCACTAGATGCCCTTGTATAGCACCACCAATAACGAGAATGTCACTACCTACGCCATCACCTAAGTTAACTGTTCCAGATGCTGTAATTGTTCCGGTAATATCAATACTACCAGTTCCATTTATGTTAAAATTATTCAGGTCAAGATTTCCGCCTAGTTGCGGTGAAGTGTCAGCTAATACAGAATCAATTGTGTTTGCAATAGTAGTTGTTCCACCTTGTGTAGAACCATCTCCTACATATAATTGCTTTGTATCGGTAACGTATATTAATTCTCCCTCTGCAGGGGTAATGCCTAATCTTTCTGCATTTGTGCCGCGTCTTACTTGTAAAGCCATCTATTAACTCCTGAATAGTATTTGTTATTAGTATTTATGCCTTTTACTTCCTTTTCTTCATAAAGATTTCAGTACGCTTTTTTATGTCTCTTTTTACTTTTGCAGTATCAAGACGGAAGTCAACATTTTGTATATTTTTTTCGTATTGATTGAATAGGTCGTCCAAAGCCGTTTCTATATTGAGATCTGGCTTTGTTTTAGACTTTTTAACATCTATTTCCCATATTTTTCCGTCCTTAAAGTAAACTTTGACACTGTGCAGATATTCAATAGGTACTACATCTATTTTAATATCTTTAAAAATTTCAGGCCATGCATTAACTATGTCAGGAGGAAGTACCCCTTTTTTAGCCATCTACTGTTGACTTTGACTTGCGTTTTGTAGGAACAAGTTCTTCAGCTTGTTCTCTAAGACGCTTTGCTTCTTTAAACATTGCGTCTGCTTGCGAACGGTATTGTGCCGCAAGTGCTTCGTCAGTCAACACTTCAGAAGTAGCTTGAGTATAAGTATCTGTGGCATTTACAGGAGAAGCGTTCTCTTGAGGTTCTGGAACTGTATTTCCTGAGGTATCTTTCAGTGCAAGATCGTTGACAGTTACGCCCTTTTGTTCAGCAATATTTTGATTGAGAACATTTAAAGGAACACTAGTAACATTATTAGGTGTCATTTCAACAAGATCTGATTTTACTTTTTGAAACTTTCCTGTTGTATGAAAACCAGCTAACATATTTCTACCATCTGGTAGTTGTGTCCTAGCCATTGCTTCACCTAGTTCGTATGAATCTTGTCCTGATGCAGATTCTATCAAGTTCATTAATGCATCGTGTTCGCCTGCATCTAAACTTTCAGTAAGTGCAATTAAACAATGCTCAGGGTCTCCAGGCAGGACTCTATATGCTACTGCACATTTTTTCTTTGTTTTTATAACTCTACCAACATGCTTGTATGCTGTCGCCATATTATTCTCCTTTTTTCTCTGCAGGTGCCGGCTGTTGGGCTACCGCATTGAGAAATGTTTCTAATTTACTGTATGTTGAACCAACCGTCATCATTTCGTTTGGCTTAAAAGCACCTCTACCACTAGCAACATCAATAATCTGTTTTAAATTGCTTAAATCTTGAATAGTTAGTTCGGTAGATTGTTGTGGCGCAGAAGGTGTCGCTTGCGGTGCATCAGATGGTGCCGCAGTTGACGTATCCTTAGATACAGTAGTTTTACTTTCATTCGTCATTATTATCTCCTATGTAATTTTATAAACTACGCATATATTTACTTGTATTTCAAAAGTGGGCATGCCAAAGTGAAATAAGAAAGTTCTTTCGGATCTTCAAATCCTACTTTACAAACGGTTTCAACACCGCTATTAGTGCTTAAAGACATACTTTTTCCAACATAAAATCTTCCTTTTAGATTTTCTGTAATCCATTTTACAAGGCTTTGCTCTAAGTTATACTTTAAGGGCAAGTTTATAAATTCACAATGCGGGCTAGGTAATTTTAGCCTACGTATTTCGAATAAATTATATGGATTAGGCTCTTTGACTTTCAGCATGGTCTTCATAGTGTGTAGTTATTCCAAACGGTGCTTGTAAATTTCTGTCTCTGTTTGAATGAATTACAAATACAGTTTCACAATAGTTTTCGTCACCCCAACTATCCCAAGGATAGCCATCAGTAAACATAATAAATTTTTTAGGTTGGATATCATTTTCTTTCATATAATTAAAATTACAATCAAAGTCAGTGCCACCGCCACCCATTATTTCATAGTCCATTAAATCTTCGCCGCCATCTGCAGTGAATTCTTGTTCATTATAAACCTTTGTATCAAAACACCATAAAACAATTTTGTAATCTTTATATTGATCCATGATACCTTTTACTTCTGATAAAAAGTCTTTACCCTGTGCATTACCAATTGAGCCACTCATATCAATTCCGATAGCAAGATCAATACTTTCGTCAAAATTCATACCGGGTAAAACAGCACCAGTATGCCATCCTTTTCTTGATGGCCTCATAAATGTGTAATCAGTTTTAATTGTTGATTGTATCTGCTGGCGTAATATTTCTCTCCAATTCATTTTAGGTTCAGTAAGTTCTTTAATCATACGTTGCACTTCTGCTGGTGTATTTCCTGCACCTGCGGCCTGTGCGGCACTAAGCATTCCTTCTTTAATTTCGTCTTTGATCTTACGCATTTCTTCCTTAGAATACTTAGGTTTCTTTTTGCTTACATTATTACCATTTGCATCTTTTTCTTCGCCTGCATCTCCATCACCTTCTTCATCACCTAATCCATCAAGGTGTTCATCTAACATTTCACCTAATTGTTTAAGGAATTCTTCTCCGTTCTTTTTAGCAATTTCATATATATCATCGTATACTTCTTCTGAAATCCAACCATCATATTTAAAATCTTGATAACAATCAACAATCTTAGGTTTTTCACCAATTCGATCTCTTACAAGCAAATTGTTAACAATATAATCAGCGGCAATATTATAGATCATTGGATTTCTATCTTCTCTACGCATCAAATGATCAAATACACAATGTAATATTTCATGTGCAATAACAAATTCAATCTCTTTGTTGTTCATTGCATTGAAAAATTGTGTATTGAAGTATAAATTTCTACCATCAACTGCGGCAGTTGGCAACCAATCATCAGCGGCAACAATACGTAAACGAGTTGCCATATTTCCAAAGAATGGATGCCTTAGTAGTAAACCTACTCTTGCAACAATTATTCTATCAAGAACCTCTATTCTCATTTCTTCTAATTGTTCTTGAGTAATATTTGGGTCTGGGGACCAGTTCTTTAATTTGCTTGCTGTATCTTTTGTACTCATCAGTGCCATCCTTCTAAGTTATACATTTACTATAGCAATATTTACTATAAAAGTCAAGAGAAAAAGGACGTTTTGGAGAGATCGTCCAACTCTTTCATGTTACACCTGTTGTGCGGCTGTGATATACTTGCCAAATCTATCATGAAATTCATCAAAACATGCAACTTCATCTGGATCAATTGGCAACGAATATTGTGTAAGAGCAAGTTTTATACCCATTACAACCAATTCTGTATCGAAGTTATCCATTGCAAATCTTAAGAAATTGTTAACCTTGTCATCAAATTTCTTATCATTTTTATTAGATGCTTCTTTCAGTTCGTAGCAGAGTGAGACTGTTAAGGAATACATGGCACTGATTTCTTTAGCCTTCATCTCTTTTACTTTGCCGTCCAAAATATGTGTTGGGTTAGGCATTGTTGCCGCAACCTTACGGTGTGCCATAAATTTTACTGCTAGGCCTTCGCCAACAGCACCACTTACCAAATCGGTAGTAGTTTGTTCGTCATCGTCATCTTCAAGTAATTCTGAAACAAACGACCAGGAACGAGGTGTAGCAAAAGAACGACTAGGACTTTTTGGGTCAAAGTCATATAAGTCTTTCTTTGCAAAAGTCAAATAACCAACAACATCTGAATGTATGTTGTTCTGTGGTGCAACAGCCCATGCAAACCAATCATCAAAATCAACACGTAACTCTAAGTGTACAAATCTATTTGCTAACGGAGCAGGCATTCTATAAGTAACACCTTTGTCAGCTTCTCGGTTACCAGCCGCTACAATAAGTACGTTATCTGGTAAATTATATTGTCCAACTTTTCTATTTAGGATTAATTGATACGCTGCCGCTTGTACTGCCGGTGCCGCAGAGTTCATTTCATCTAAGAACAAAATAATATTTTTATATTTTTTTGCTAATTCTGCTGTTGGTAGTTCTTGTGGAGGTGCCCACATCATGCAGTTATCATTTGCCGCATAATATGGAATACCTTTAATATCTGTAGGTTCCCAAAGTGATAATCTTATATCAATTACAAGTGATTCCATTGAATCACCAATCTGGTGAATAATATCAGATTTACCAATACCTGGAGGACCCCATAAAAATATAGGACGTTTTTTCTTAAATGCCCTAATAATACTTTTCTTTGCTCCATTAGGAGTAACAGTTCTAAGTGCCGTAGATTCCATTGTGTATTCCTCTTCTTTGTTTAACAGTGCCATATCTTATTTCTAAGTATGTATATAATATAACACCGTTTGAAGTAAAGGTCAACCTATTTTGGTACTTTTTTTTGTCTTGTGAGTGCTTTTTGGAGACCGTATTTGCGTACATCTCCGCTAAAAAGACTTAATTCCATAGCCTTTTTTTCGTTGGTGACTATTATACCTTTTCTATCAAGGTAATATGGACAATCTATAAAATTATCCATCCATATTAGAGTATTTGTAGTCAATTCAAAATTTGCAGGATAAGGTATTTGATATGTTTGTAGATCTAAAGTTTCTTTAATAAAGTCGTATCCTACATCTGTAAGTCTTAATCCACCACTATCTTTTGATCTTGTATTTTGCCACCACAAAGGTAAGTATTCTTTTACAGATAATTCACTTACACTTTTACCGGATTGTTTTAAAAATACCTTGGTGTATGTTTCTTTCCAGTTCATTCTTCCGTCACAGTTTCACCGCTTGTTAATTTTACAACTGTAAATTTATCAGAATTAAAAAGATTATTTAATTTACTTGCTAAATTATGGGCATGTCCAGGATTAGAAAAACTGGTTTTTTTATATTTGGGTCCTGGATAACTAGTAAGAACATTTGAGCTTTTCAAGTTAAATGGAGCATTATCATAAAATACTGCCCATATTGCTTCTGCTTGTAAAACTTGTTCTGCTTTATATGTTTTTTTATCAATATATTCAACAAGCACTGTTGGCTTCGGTCTACTCATATGCGTTCCTTTATTAAGTACGCATATATTTATCTCTTTTTACCAGCCTGTGCCGCCATCCATGTTAATACTTACAACTTCTTCATTAGTCTTTTTAGCAATTAACGTTTCTAAATCACCATTTAATCTAGTCATAACAATGCCTAGTGTAAATGCAAGATTTTTAGCTTGTTGTATATTTAATTTTATTTCTTTTTCTTGTCCTGCATCTGCACTTTTAACTTGAGCAATAAATTGTTGTATTGGAGATGTGTTTAATGGACTATTTTGCGTTGACACGTGATAACTCCGTTCTCATTTCCAACTCAGTCTTAAATGGACCTTCATAATTATATCTTTCAATTGTAATTAATTTAGGACAAAAACTTTTTACCCAACCTTTTTCAAATTGTATACAATAATAGCCTGCACAATATAAACTTTTAGACTTTTTGCTTTTTGTAAACAACGGCAATTTTCTTTTTACATCAAACATACTATTATAAGGATGTGTGCTTGTTGGAAATGTGTTTACTTCTTTAGTAGGTTTAGATTCTTTAATTTCTAATTGTTGCCAGCTTACACTTGTCTGTAGTGTTTTTTCTAAATCATTTGTATCGTTAAAAAATCTACTGCCAGATGCATCACTCAACATATATTGTTCGTCATTAAAACTTATTGTTCCAATATTTTGACCTTTATCTTGAACAATCCAGAATTTATTTTTTACTATTTCTTTTGCATTCATATAGGATACCTCGCTTGTAATGGTTCTGAATACTGACCTGCGTTATCTGCGATGCGTTGCATATCCCATTTAGCACAGAATTTCATAAGACGCATGCCAACTTGACTAATATCTTTTGGTGTCATATGTTCTTCAACAACATCATTTATAATACTTCTGATATTACCTGGCTGTGCAGTCAAGTCACATAGTATTACATTTCTATTATAATCATCTAGTACACGATGTTCGTCACCGTTATGATCTACCCAACGTTGAAGCATTAAATTATTCCAGTTGTAACCTTTTGTGTCCTTATCTGCGTATGCTTCAATAAGTCCTACTTTGTTACGAGTCCCTTTCTTACGTACACCAGGATAAGCACTGAATACATTATCGCTAGTATCACCACGCATGCACTTCTCAAACAACATAAAAGCAGGATCAGGTGCAAGCCTAGGCTCGCCAGTTTTCTTATCTATTACAGGCTGTTTCTTCTTGTCATCAAAATAACCTTCATGTGTAATAATTGTATTGCTAACACCATTGTACTGTTTTACGTTAGGTGCAATAAGTTGTGCAAAGTCGCCATCAGTAGAAATAATCACATGATTATCATTAGGATGTGCTTGTATCCAACCTGCAATAAGATCATCTGCTTCTAGCTGTGGATGATGCATCATTGTACAATTTGTTTTTGTACCTACAAACTCTTTGAACTCGTCAAATATTTCCCAAAATACTTTATCTTCATCTGCTTGTGCAGGAGTCATTGCATCACGTGTTTCTTGTCTATTGCGTTTGTAGGGCTCATAAAAATCTTTACGCCAACTGCGTCCTTCTAGGCAAAATACAACATGATCTGCGTCAAAGTCATTCCACGCTTTCTTAACACTGTTCAAAGTAATATGTAGTGCCATTCCTACTTTTGTATCTAGGTCACCACGTACAACGTGTCTTGCACGGAAAAAAGTATTTGCTGTGTCTACTAATATGTATGTATTCATGATACTGAACTCTTGCCTTTGTCTATTGGTATAACATTAATATAACCCATTTCACGTGCTGTGTCAAGTCCTTGTTCGCCCAAAACCTGCATTGCTATTGTTTTGAACCATGCATCAACAATATCTTCTTGCTTTTCACCTGTATAACCTGCATCAATTAGTTCTTCTATAAATTCATTGTTCCAATCTAATTCAAAAAATCCGTTCTTAATATCATCTGGATTAATTTGTGTATCTAAGACTGCAACCCAAGGTTCGCCTTTACTAGTTGCTTCAGCTTTTTCTTTGGCAAGGATATCTCTACGTTGTTCTTCTGTAGTTTTTTTTGGTTGCATAATCTTAGGTTGTATACCTATTGCTTTTTTTAATTTATTCCAATCCATTACCAACCTGCCTTTCTTATTGCATCGGAAGGATCTTTTATTTCTGCCTTCATTGCTTTCTCATGTTGTTTGTTTTTGTATTCATTGTCATATCTAGGTTCCCCAGGCATTCCCGAATAAGCTGATGTGGAGTCTTGGTGTGAATCGCCAACCTCGCTCCATACATGCTTCTGCAACGTCTTTAACATTGAGATTATACTCTTCCGAACGTCCGCCAAGCGGCATAAGATATACCGGACATTGTACCCCGGCACCTCTATACGCCTCCACAGCTCTTGTAACTTCGTCAAAGTCATCTTGAGTAGCGACAACAAACTTAAGATAGATGTCACTACCAGCAACACGACTATACTGCAAAGCAACATCAGGCTTAATAGCAGTATCCCAAGGTTCTCCGCTAACTGCAAGTTTCGGGGAACAACTCCAAGTGACTTCAAACCGACTTTGATCTGTGAGATACTCAAAGAACTCTGGGTGTAGAGTTTGTGTAGTATTTGTTTCAAATGTAACATTTTTTAGATCTCGCATACGTGGATGTTCGAACAAGTCAATATACAGCCTCTGCCACGCTAACAAAGGCTCTCCACCTGTCATTATCAAATGTATGTCTTGTCCATTGTCTTGTGTCCACTTACTATTAGGCGTAAGCGATAACAAATGTTCAACCACTTCATCTACTGTCCTTAGCATATTGAAATGTTTGAATTCTGGGTATATACTTGCATAAGTATCACAACCTGTATGTACAATAGGTAAGTCGTTAAACTCTTTTGTAGTTTGATGTACACCTTTATCAAGAAGATCCTTTACTTCATCATTATATCTTTTGCCTTCTTTGTGCAAAGTCCAACGATCTTTTTTCTCACCTGTACCAAAGTTCATACAACGAAAGTTACAACCAAAAGTACGTAGAAA